>X301_European_Hare__coassemble_855_pt1 | contig 71195 bp, 56 predicted proteins | sample X301_European_Hare__metabat2_low_PE_012 | metagenome-assembled genome bin X301_European_Hare
AATATGAGTCTATATTTTTTTTGTACTTTCCGGTCATTTTATTATACAACTTAGCTTGATTTTAAACAATATGAGTAGTGAAAGGCTGTTATAAAATGATTCAAAAAAGCTTAAAACCTGTCAAAACAGCGAATTTTAACTTCTTGTAAAATATTGACGAAAAAGAAATTGTCTGATATAATGAGTGTTACAGAGTGTGCCATACACGGTAGGCGGTCAATCTTGCTCCCGGAATCGGGAGGTGATGCTTATGTCATGGACAGAGTTTTTGACTTTGGTCATTGCCATTTGCAATGTTATTTCATTAATAAATAACATACATAACAAGAAATAACCGCCCCAGTTCCCAACTAAGCGGTTATTCTTATACCAAACTTTGGGAGCGACCGTCTATCGGTATGCTCTGTATTTATATTATACAATTCTATGGAAAATATGTCAAGTGGTACGAATTTGATTTTAAACGATATGAGTAATGAAAGAATATGATAAAATGATTCAAAAAAAGCTTGAAATCTGCCGATAAAGCGAATTTTAAGCTTCTTGTAAAATATTGACGAAAAAGAAATTGTCTGATATAATAAACGTTACAGAGTGTACCATACACGGTAGGCGGTCAATCTTGCTCCCGGAATTGGGAGGTGGTTGTATGACATGGAATGATTTTTTTCAATTCATAATTGCAGTTTGTAACATACTGCTTGTCATAAAAAACTACAATAATAAGAAATAACCGCCCAAGCGTCCAAACTAAGCGGTTATTTCTTTGTAACTTTCTTTGTTAGGGAGCGACCGTCTATCGGTATGCTCTGTATTTATATTATACAATCCTATGAAAAATATGTCAAGTGGTACGAATTTGATTTTAAACGATATGAGTAATGAAAGAATATGATAAAATGATTCAAAAAAAGCTTGAAATCTGCCGATAAAGCGAATTTTAAGCTTCTTGTAAAATATTGACGAAAAAGAAATTGTCTGATATAATAAACGTTACAGAGTGTACCATACACGGTAGGCGGTCAATCTTGCTCCCGGAATTGGGAGGTGGTTGTATGACATGGAATGATTTTTTTCAATTCATAATTGCAGTTTGTAACATACTGCTTGTCATTAAAAACTACAATAATAAGAAATAACCGCCCGGCTGTCAACTAAGCGGTTATTTCTAATAACACAACTTTGGGAGCGACCGTCTATCGGTATGCTCTGTATTTATATTATACAATTCTATGGAAAATATGTCAAGTGGTACAAATTTGATTTTAAACGATATGAGTAATGAAAGAATATGATAAAATGATTCAAAAAAAGCTTGAAATCTGCCGATAAAGCGAATTTTAAGCTTCTTGTAAAATATTGACGAAAAAGAAATTGTCTGATATAATAAACGTTACAGAGTGTACCATACACGGTAGGCGGTCAATCTTGCTCCCGGAATTGGGAGGTGATGCTTATGTCATGGACAGAGTTTTTGACTTTGGTCATTGCCATTTGCAATGTTATTTCATTAATAAATAACATACATAACAAGAAATAACCGCCCCAGTTCCCAACTAAGCGGTTATTCTTATACCAAACTTTGGGAGCGACCGTCTATCGGTATGCTCTGTATTTATATTATACAATTCTATGGAAAATATGTCAAGTGGTACAAATTTGATTTTAAACAATATGAGTAGTGAAAGGCTGTTATAAAATGATTCAAAAAATCTTAAAACCTGTCAAAACAGCCAATTTTAAGCTTCTTGTATGTAGAATTTACGTATATAAAAAATTGATTGACATAATATAATAAATTTTGTATAATTAAATCAAATAATTTCGGGAGTGAGTTTTTGTGGGGTTTTTTGATTCATTATTAAAATCTGCCGCACGAAAAGCCGTAGACGGCGTGGTTGACGGAGCGGTGGGCAAAATATTCGGAAATAACAATCAATCCGAACCAACGCAGCAGCCTCAGCAGACTGTTCAGCCTTTGGAGATACGCAGACCGGATTTATCGGGTACTGAGGCTGTATACAGTTGTTTTGTATCGGGTACGGGTGTTGAAGAGTATGAAATGGCAACTGGTAAGCCAGAGTGGGCATATGTTTTTGAAAAAAGTCCCTATCTTGTTGAATACAGCAGCGGTGCACTGGAGGTAGATTGTTTATTTTATTGTGCCGATACGAGGGATGAGGTCTATGATACTGACGGTGTGGGTTACCCGTACATATCGCTGCAAATAGATGATACAGACCGGCTTGTCGCCGCCAAGAGAACCTCCTCACTTGTCAGAACACCGGTGATAAACAACCCGTGAATTTTTGAAAAGGTAGAATTCGACTATGACTACAGAAACAATCAAACGGGTAAGACCGAAAAAGACCACTATGTAGTATACCGATATTATCCGCTTATCGGAAACAGAAACGAAGATACAATAAAAAGTTTTTTGCTTGTAATTCCAAGTGACTGCAGCACCGACCTGAGAATTAAAACAATAAAATCATTTGAATTGCTTGCGGCTACTATGAAGATTGAATTCAGAATGGTGCCGTAAGCTGTAAATCATAACAACCGTTTTGAAGCTGTCATAATGACTTTGTTCACTATGACGGCTTTAATTCTGCCCTGATATAAAAAATGACTGTATCTCTTCCTCAAAAGAAATACAGTCATTTTAAAACGTGACCCGGACGGGAATCGAACCCGTGTTACCGCCGTGAAAGGGCGGTGTCTTAGCCGCTTGACCACCGGGCCGGGATAAGTAGCGGTAGTGGGACTTGAACCTACGACACTCCGGGTATGAACCGAATGCTCTAGCCAGCTGAGCTATACCGCCAAATTTTACCGCTGTGATAATCAGCTTTATAATTATAATACAGATAAATAAATTTGTCAAGTAAAAAATCAGATATCACAAAAAACATTTATACATATTGTATTTTTTAATTAAAATATACTTATAGAATAGATTATATTTCAACAAAAACTTTTTTACATTTTGTAATATCGGCTCATTTTTTATTCTTAATGGGAATTTAACATTTTCAACATCTGAATGTTGAAAATGTTGAAAACTTATCCACCTTACTGTTGAAACATCATATATTGTAAAAATCAAAAAAATAGCCGGTTGATACACAATATATAGAGTTTTTAAAAAAGTCAAGGCATATTTTTCGGTAATATACTCCTTAAAAAATACAATCGGTAAAACTTTTTTAACACTTTCAACTTTTTGATGTTGAAAACTTCGTGTTTTTAACAATTACTATCTGTAAAATATTCTTCTTTTAGAATGGAAAGTCTGTCCAAATCATAGTATACCCCATCTTTAAGGAGTTCATTCCTCAGTGTACCCTCATATTTCATACCTATTTTTTCCATTACCCTTCTGGATGCAGGATTTATACTCATACAGATACCCGTCACTTTTTCAAAATCCATAAATCCAAACGCCCAACCAAGCATTTCACGTGCCGCTTCGGTTGTAAACCCCATGTTTCTGAAATCCTTATCAATGTAATAGGAAATATCTGCGTGTTTATGTGCAAGACAAATATTAATAAGTCCGACATTGCCGAGATACCGACCGTTTGACTTAAGAAACATACCAAATTCAAAAGCACGCATACTGTTCAGATTTTCCCTTATAATCCGGAAATATCTTTTACCATACTTTTTTGTATATTCCTTTGGTATACCATAGGTTGTTTTATATATTTCAGGCTGACTTGTGACAGCTATGTAATCGTCAATGTCAGACCTCCTGTATTCTCTTATTGTAAGTCTTTCCGTTGTAAATTCAAATTTACTCATAATACTCCACTCAGCTCATTAAGAATTAACACGACCGAACATGATAAAAACAGAAACGGACAATGATGTTAAACCACCACTGTCCATTCATAAACTATATTAAAACAAATTGAACTGTACATAACTGTTGATCCGCCAATATCATCCGTTGTAAGAATAGTTTGGAGCTTCCTTTGTTATCTGTATGTCGTGGGGATGACTTTCCCTCAGACCGGCACCGGTAATTCTTACAAATCTTGCCTTGTCATGCAATTCCTGTATATTCGCACAGCCGGTATAACCCATACCTGCACGTAAACCGCCCATAAGCTGATATATTGTGTCTGAAAGCGGTCCTTTGTATGGTACACGTCCCTCAACACCCTCGGGAACAAGCTTCTTATTACCTGATTGGAAATAGCGATCGGCACTACCCTTATCCATAGCACCAAGACTTCCCATTCCACGATATACTTTAAACTGTCTGCCCTGATAAATCTCACTCTCTCCCGGAGATTCCTCACAGCCTGCAACAAGTGAGCCTATCATGACAACACTGCTTCCTGCGGCAAGTGCTTTGACAATATCGCCCGAATACTTTATTCCGCCATCGGCTATAACAGGTATTCCGTGCTTTGATGCCTCATAAGCGGCATCATATATTGCTGTAATCTGGGGAACACCTATACCTGCAACAATACGTGTTGTACATATTGAACCCGGACCTATACCCACTTTAACACAATCAGCTCCGACATCTATGAGTGCTTTTGCTGCTTCTGCTGTTGCAATATTTCCTGCAATAAGCTGTACATTAGGAAATGCTTTCTTAACCTTTGCAACGGAGTTTATTATATTATTATTATGACCGTGTGCGGAATCCAGTACAAGCACATCAACCTGAGCCTTGACAAGTTCCTCTACCCTTTCAAGAACATCCGGTGTTCCGCCTATTGCCGCACCGCAAAGAAGTCTGCCGTTTTCATCTCTTGCACTGTTGGGATACTGAACTGATTTTTCTATATCCTTTATAGTTATAAGACCCTTGAGTATACCGTTTTCGTCAACAAGGGGCAGCTTTTCGATTTTATGTTTCTTGAGAATAGCCTGTGCTTCGTCAAGTGTAGTACCTACCGGAGCCGTAACAAGATTTTCCTTTGTCATAACATCGGCTATACGCTGGCTGTAATCCGATTCATTCATAAAGCGGAGATCACGGTTTGTTATTATGCCTACAAGCTTTCCGTCCTCACAAATCGGTACTCCCGATATCTTATATTTTGACATAAGCTTATTTGCATCATCAACATAACGGTTAGGAGAAAGAGAAAACGGATTAACTATAACTCCGTTTTCGGATCTTTTTACTCTGTCGACAGCGTCTGCCTGCTGTTCTATTGACATATTCTTATGTATAATCCCGATACCGCCCTCTCTTGCTATTGCTATCGCCATTCTTGTTTCCGTAACGGTATCCATCGCCGCCGTCATTAGCGGAGTGTTGAGCTTTATTTTCTTTGTAAGATTCGTGCTGATATCCACATCCTTTGGCTGAACATTGGATTCACCCGGAATGAGCAGCACATCGTCGAAAGTAAGACCTTCTTTTCCGAATTTCTGATTGTACTCTGCACTCAACATTCTTAATTCCCCCGTATTATTTTGTTTGTATAATTTTATATTATACTATATTATGTGCAACTTATCATTCTGTTACAGAATAATAATTCTTAATTTTCCTGTATTTTTCATGTTTTTAATATAAAAATTAAAAGGGGTACCGTCTTGGATTTTTTAGGAAAACCCGCTGCGATAACCCCATTATATAAATATAAAATCTAAGGACTTGAAACCTGCAAGAATAAAAGTATATACAATAAGGCGGAAAACTCAGTATGCATTAATAAATAAAAAAATAAAAGCCTTAAAACCTTGACGGTTACAAGACTTTTTGAAGCAGGGGCAGAAGGACTTGAACCCTCGGCACGCGGTTTTGGAGACCGCTGCTCTACCAACTGAGCTATACCCCTATATATCATTTTAAACTCAACGCAAGAGTTATTATAACATAAAATCAATTCATTGTCAACAGAAAAACAAAACATTTTTGAATTTAAAATTTACATATTTTGTATAGTACAAGGTCCGTATCTTCAAACACAGTAAAATACGAACCTTTAATCGAATTTTATTTTTTCATTTCACCCAATGCCTTATAAAGAGGTCTGTATAGCTCTGATTCTTTCTCATCATCAAGCCTTACACAACCTGCTATTTCATTTCTTGCCAACTCCCGGAATACCATAATTTTAATATACAAAGTAAGGGTGACGTAGTTCTGTAATCTTACATATATGGCATATAGTGGGGAGTATAATTTTTTTCGGTTTCAGGATATCATATTTATCCGTAAAATATGCTTTTATATTTCTCTGCCCATTATAAGTTCAATTCATCAACCCATTCCTTGAGAGCTTCTTCGGTCGGATTACCGTTAAGTAATCTGCCCTCTGTTATTACGGTGGTATCGGAAACACTGTTTTTCAAACCCTCAACTGTTTTGCCGAACCCACTGCTTCCCGAGGTTGCAAAAAGAATAAGCTTTTTTCCCGAAAAATCATAACTTTCAAGGAAAGTATTTATGATTGTCGGTGCAACGTACCACCATACCGGGAATCCGACAAATATTACATCATAATTTTCTATACCGGCATTCTTATCCGCAAGTTTTGGACGTGAGGATTTATCCTGCATTTCCACAGAGCTGCGGGAGTTTTTGTTTCTCCAATCAAGATCAGCCTCAGTATAAGGAACCTCGGGCTTGATTTCATACAGATCCGCACCGGCAGCCTGAGCAAGTTTCCTTGCAACATTTTCGGTTACTCCGCTTGCACTGAAATACGCTACTAATTTTTTACTCATAATTATCCCTCCGATTTAATTTTTCATAATGCTTTGTTTATGACTCCGCATCAATCTTTAATTAATTATAATCCTTTTTTACTAAGATTACAAGTTAATTGAACAAATCATCTCCATATTACCGCAATTATTTTCACGGTATTCTCCGAGTAAAACATCACTCTTTTCCATACTGCTTTGAAATAACAGATTTACGTATTTTATTTCAGATTTCCTTATCCTATTTCCTGTCATTGTCACATAATGCCGCAAGCATTTGCTGCATCTCATCAAGTCCCAGCCAGCTTCCTTGCGGAATAAATTATGTCCGTCAGGTGCTTCTCAAGCCATCGCAAATGCCGTTTGTTATATAATACACAAAAACGGATATGCAAATCAATCTCTGCATATCCGTTTTAATTATTAATAATGAATTTCTTTATATTATTACTCTTTTGTTATAACATCAATTCCCATATACGGACGGAGTACCTCCGGAACGGTAACAGAGCCGTCTGCATTTTGATACTGCTCAACTATTGCAGGAATAACACGGCTTGTTGCAAGACCTGATGCGTTAAGCGTATGTGCAAAATGCATTTTCTTATCGTCGCCCCTGTATCTGATATTTCCTCTTCTTGCCTGATAAGACCTTGCATTAGATGCGGAGCTTACCTCCTTATATATCTCCATACTCGGAATCCATACCTCTATATCATAGGTACGTGCCATTGAGAATGAGCAATCCCCTGCCGCAAGCTTGCTCAATCTGTAATGCAGACCAAGTTTACGTACAAGACTTTCAGCCTTGCCTACAAGTTCCTCGAATGCAATATCGGATTTATCGTCCTCGGTATATTGAACCATCTCAACCTTGTTGAACTGATGTCCTCTTATCATACCTCTTTCCTCACTGCGGTAGCTTCCTGCCTCACGGCGATAGCAGGGGGTATATGCAATATACTTCCTCGGAAGCTCATCCTTGGAAAGAACCTCATCTCTATGAATATTGACAAGTGCTGTTTCGGCAGTCGGAAGCATGAATTTTTTATCATTACTTGTTGAGTTAGCTATCCAGTATACCTCGTCCTCAAATTTCGGAAATTGTCCTGCAACATATCCGCACTGATATCCTAACATATGCGGTGGAAGAATAAACTCATAGCCGTCTTTTATATGTTCGCTTATAAAGAAATTAAGCAATGCCCATTCAAGCCTTGAACCCCAGCCTCTGTAAAGCCAGCTTCCTGCACCTGCAATCTTTGCACCTCTTTCATAATCAATAAGACCGAGGTTTTCACAAAGCTCAACATGATTTTTCATTTCAAAATCAAACTTCGGCTTTTCCCCGAAATAATGCAAAGGCTCATTCTGCTCCTTTCCGCCTGCGGCAACATCATCATCGGGAAGATTAGGAAGTGAAAGAAGAAGTGTTTTCTGTTTTTCCTCAAGCTCTGCAACAACCTTATCGCCCTCCTTTATTTCAGCGACAAGCTCTTTCATCTTAGCCATTATTTCCGAAGCATCTCCGCCTGCTTTCTTAATCTGCGGAATCTGTTTGCTTGCGGCATTTTGTTCTGCTTTCATAGCCTCTACTTTGCCGAGCTGTTCTCTTTTCTTAGAGTCAATTTCTCTGATTTCATCAACGATACCGTCAAGATCCATTTCTCTCTTTTTAATTTTTGCCTTAACCTCATCGGGATTATCTCTTATAAGCCTTATATCTATCATTTTCATTCTCCTTTGAAAAATATCTTATTTTAACCGACAGACCTTAAACATTGCAATCTGCCGAATTAATTATACACCCTTATAAATTCACTGTCAACGCTTACACAACCGATTATCTTAATTATTACCTGTCAAAAAGCTTAGCAAGCTCTGCAAGGTCATCTTCGCTGTAAAATTCTATTTCCAGTGTACCGCTGTTTCCGTCTTTGCTGTTCTTTACTTTAACTTTACGGCTCAGATGCTCGTTAAGTGCAAGCTCCACCTCATCATAAAATGATTTTCTTCCGGTACCCGGAGTGGTAACAGTTTTTTTCTCCTCATTAGCCTTTTTTGCAAGCCTTTCGATATCACGCACAGTAAGGTCATTAGTTTTTATCATTTCGGCGGTTTGTATAAGTATATCCTCATTTTCAAATGCCAATAATGCTCTTGCATGACCTGATGAAATTTCCCCGTTTGACACCATATCAAGAACGATCTGCGGAAGTTTAAGCAATCTCATCGCATTAGCTATAACCGGACGGCTTTTTCCTACTGTCTTTGATATTTCCTCCTGTGTCATACCGTATTCTTCCGAAAGAACTTTATATCCGAGTGCTTCTTCAACAGGAGTAAGGTTTTCTCTTTGGAGATTTTCTACCATTGATATCTGCATCATTTCGGAATCCGTCATTTCACGGATTATAACGGGAACCTCCGTAAGTCCTGCCATTCTTCCCGCTCTCCATCTTCTCTCGCCCGCCACAAGCTGATATCCGCCGTCGGGAAGCGGACGTACAAGCAGCGGCTGAAGAATACCGTGCTGTGCTATTGAGTCTGCAAGCTCTCTCAGAGTTTCCTCGTCAAAATCATGTCTTGGCTGTTCCCTGTTAGGTTCTATATCACTTATTTTAAGAGTAACAGCACCGCTGCTGTCATCTGTTTCATTTTCCATAAATATCAGATCGAGTCCTTTTCCAAGACCTCCTCTTTTCGGAGCCATTATTATCACCTCTTATTTATTATTTTTTATTATTTCTTCTGCAAGCTCCATATACGAGGACGACCCCTTGCAGTTTTTATCAAAATACATTATCGGCATACCGAAGCTCGGTGCCTCGGAAAGTCTTACACCTCTCGGTATAACCGATGAAAATACCTTTCTCGGGAAAAACCTCTTAACCTCATGCACAACCTGTTGCGTAAGGTTAAGCCTGCCGTCATACATGGTAAGCAGAACACCCTCAATATCAAGATAGGAATTAAATCTTCTTTTTATGATACGCACACTGTTCATAAGCTGCGATAAACCTTCAAGTGCATAGTATTCCGGCTGTATAGGTACCAATATGGTATCGGCTGCACAAAGTGCATTTGTTGTTATAAGACCAAGTGACGGAGGGCAATCTATAATTATGAAGTCATAATCACCCTTGATAAGTGCAAGTGCATTTTTTAGCCTTGATTCCCTTTTCTCCGTATCGGCAAGCTCTATATCCGCAGCGGCAAGCTCTATGCTTGACGGAAGTATATCAAGATTTTCATATTGCGTATGTAATATACCATCCTCCGCCTTTATCCCGTCAATAATAATGTTATAAGTGGAATATTTTATTGACCTTTTATCAACGCCTACTCCGCTTGTAGCATTACCCTGCGGATCAACATCTGCCAAAAGGCATTTCTTCCCTAATTTACCTAATCCTGCACTGAGATTTACGGCAGTCGTAGTTTTTCCTACTCCGCCCTTTTGATTTGTTATCGCTATTATCTTTCCCAATTTCCATTCCCCCCGGCAGCTCTAAGCCTCAGCCGATAGTATAATTGTTTCATGTGAAACATTGTATTTCTATTATATCAAATTTTTCTATGATTTTAAATAGCTACAGACAATTTAAAGGAATTTTTTTGAAACACAAAAAGCCGGGCATAATGCCCGACTTCCTGCGTTATGTTAGGGGAAATGAATATTTTCACTTGTACACTTTATTATGCTGTCTTGTTTTTTTGTTCCTCATCCACGAGTTTATTTTTTGACTTTGCTATACGCACGGTAAATTCTATAAATTCATCCGTTTCCGTCTGTTTTGTTACAGCGTTTATTCCTGATGAACGCATTGTATCAACAGCCTTGTTTATCGTATTTTCAAATATCTTTATATTTTTAATTACCAACCTTTTCTTCTGGTTTTTCTGTCTGTCCTCGCTTTTCCGTCGAAGTACCTCATCTATATACTTTTCCGATTGACTGACATTCATGCTTTCCTCAATTATCTCGCTCAAAATCATTCTCCTTAAAACAGTATCCTCTATTTTCAGAAGTGCTCTTGCGTGTCTTTCAGTAAGATTATACTTCAAAATAATTTCTCTTTCCTCATCATCGAGCTTGAGTATTCTCAGCTTATTGGAAATCGTTGATTGTCTTTTTCCAAGCTTTTTAGCAGTATCCGTTTTTGTCAGACCGTACTCCTTCATCAGCCTTTCTATTCCCTCTGCCTCCTCAAAAAAATTCAGATCGCATCTTTGAATATTTTCAATAAGGGAATATATTTCTGCCTGCTTGTCGGAACAGTCAAGGACTATACAGGGAATTTTTTTATTTCCGCACATAACCGCAGCCCTCAGTCTGCGTTCTCCGGATATAAGCTCATATTCAAGAGAGCTCAGCCTGCGGACGGTTATCGGTTGAAGTATACCGTTCTGCTTTATACTTAAGGCAAGCTCCCTGAGCTTTTCATGGGAAAAACTTTTTCTTGACTGCATTCTGCACGGTCTTATCTGAACAATAGGTATCTCGCATACTCTTCTGCCGCCGATATTCAACAACAAAGCCGCCACTCCCTTTCATTGATATAATATTAGCATATCTTATTAAGGGAATTTTGTAAAAGTCTGTCATTGATATAAATAATAAAATGTGAGCAATTTTGCTGAGTTTTCAACATTCCTTCAGTATTTTTTAAACTTTTCCACACCCTTTTTTCATATATCGGGAAAAAGCTAAAAAATGCAGTAATCATCTAATTTTCATTGGATTATAAAGGTACTGTTCATATAAACAAAAAATAAAGTTTTCAACATCCGCAAGAAAAGATGTTGAAAACTTTGTTTAATTATCCGGGCGGCGTGGCGGCGTGGCGGGGTGGCGGGGTGGCGGGGTGCCCCCGCTGTCATGTTCGCGGGGTCGCTCACTTGCGTTCGCTTTGGTTATAATAGAGGGCAGTCTGTTTCCGCGATAATTAGTCTGCCTGTCGGAATGCGTCAGAAAGTGTCGAGAGCGGCTCCCCGGAGCCGCTCCGTAACTACAAATGACAAACTCATCTCTTGTTCATCGAGTAAATTAACGGTCGAGCTAAAGATTAATTGACCTGAGTAAAATAATTACGAATTGACAGCGGAGGCACGCCGCCGGCACGGCACTCCGCAACTACAAATGACAAACTCATCTCTTATTCACCGAGTAAATTAACGGTCGAGCCACAGATTAATTGACCTAAGTAAATTAATTACGAATTGACAGCGGCGGCACGCCGCTTGTTCATCGAGTAAATTAACGGTCGAGCAAAAGATTAATTGACCTGAGTAAATTAATTACGGATTGACAGCGGCGGCACGCCGCCGGCACGGCACTCCGCAACTACAAATGACAAACTCATCTCTTATTCACCGAGTAAATTAACGGTCGAGCAAAAGATTAATTGACCTGAGTAAATTAATTACGGATTGACCGTGCCGGCACGGCACTTAAAGAGGATTTTTGTTTATTTTCTGTCCTCGTCTGGGATATTTTTTGGGGGTATTATTCAGCTTGTTTATAAATATTACGGTTCTCTCACTGCCATCCGGTAATGTCAGAAATTCTGCTCTTTCCATACCTCCGCCTAACAGATTTATTGCATTTTCTGCGGAAGCAAGCTCTTTGTTTCCGTCAGGTCCTTTCATTGAAATAAAACTTCCGCCGCATTTTACATAAGGAATACAATATTCGCAAAGTGCCGGCAAATTGGCAACCGCACGTGATACGACTATATCATATTTTTCCCTGTATTCAGGTTTCAGTGCCGCTTCTTCTGCACGGCTGTGTATAAGTTCGGCATCTATTGAAAGCTGCCTGCATATCTCATCAAGAAATATCAGCCTTTTATTAAGGCTGTCAAGCAGTGTAAGCTCAATCTGCGGACACATTATTTTAAGGGGTATTCCCGGAAATCCCGCTCCCGTTCCTATATCAATAACCTTTCCCTTTATATCAAAGAATTTAAGCAGAGATATACTGTCAATAAAATGCTTTACCGCAATTCCCTTATCATCTGTTATAGCGGTAAGATTCATTTTTTCATTCCATTCCTTTAGCAATACGGCATATTTTTCAAAATTACCGAGCTGTTCGGAATTTATATCAATATCATTTTCCTTACACCATTTTTTTAATATAGATGATATCATTATCAAACCTCAATTCATATTTACCATGTACATCAAATAATATATCTGAAACCATTATCTGTTATTCTTAAGCGTAGACAGGTATATTACAAGCACAGATATATCAGCCGGACTTACTCCCGATATTCTGCTTGCTTGACCTATACTCTCAGGTCTTATCTTACTGAGCTTTTCTCTTGCTTCAAGTCTCAGTCCGTCTATACTTGTGTAATCTATATCCTCCGGAAGTATCTTATCTTCAAGCTTTCTTATCTGCTCAATTATCATAAGCTGACGTTTTATATATCCCTCGTATTTTATTTCAATTTCAACCTGCTCACGGACATTAGGTTCAAGCTCCCTTGAATCCGGGTCAACAGAACTCAGAATTTCATAATTCAACTCCGGTCTTTTCAAAAGATCAATAAGTCTTATACCTGTTGTTATTTCAGAAGTATTATGACTACGTAAAATTTCATTGAGTTCCTCACTCGGAGTCAATACAGTTTTCTGAACTCGTTTAAGTTCCTCTTTTATTAATTCCTGCTTTTTTTGGAATCTGTCCCATCGTTCATCGCTTATAAGACCTATCTTTCTTCCTATAGGCGTAAGTCTTGTATCCGCATTATCCTGACGAAGTATAAGTCTGTATTCGCTCCTTGATGTCATCATTCTGTACGGGTCATGACAACCTTTTGTAACAAGGTCATCTATAAGAGTACCAATATAGGAGCTTGCCCTATCAAGTATCATAGGTTCCCTGCCCTGTACCTTAAGTGCGGCATTGATACCGGCAACTATCCCCTGTGCGGCGGCTTCCTCATATCCGGAACTTCCGTTGAATTGTCCTGCACCGTACAGTCCCGGAAAATCACGGAATTCAAGCGTCCTGTTCATCTGTATGGGATCGGCACAAAAATACTCTATAGCATAAGCAGGACGCATTATTACGCAGTTTTCAAGACCTTTTATGGTATGATAAAAGTCTATCTGCACATCTTCGGGAAGTGATGATGACATTCCCTGAATATACATTTCCTCAGTATCAAGACCGCATGGTTCAATAAAAAGCTGATGACTTTCCCTATCAGAAAACCTTACTATTTTATCCTCTATACTCGGACAATATCTCGGTCCTGTTCCCTCAATTTTTCCGCTATACATAGGCGAACGGCTGATATTATCAAGTATTATCTTTTTAGTTTTTTCATTGGTTCTGCTTACATAGCACTTTACCTTATTTTTTCCCGGCTCGGTTGTATCATAGGAAAACGGTACAACCGGGTCATCGCCGCTTTGCTCCTCGAGATCGGTAAAATCTATACTTGAACGAAGCACTCTTGCCGGAGTACCTGTTTTAAATCTGCGTATTTCCATGCCGAGCTTTTCAAGGGAATCGGGGAGAAATTCAGCCGGGAACATACCGTCAGGTCCGCTTTTATACGATACATCACCTACATAAATCTTTCCTCCGAGATATGTACCTGTTGCAAGTATAACAGCCTTAGCCTTATATTGAGCCTCCAGTCTTGTTGTAAGGAGCCATGTTCCGTCATTTGATTTTTCAAGTTCCGTTATTTCCGCCTGACGAAGTTCCAAATTTTGTTGAAGTTCCAGTGTATGCTTCATTCTTGTGCTGTATGCACGTCTGTCTATTTGTGCTCTAAGTGAATGTACAGCGGGACCCTTTCCCCTGTTCAACATTCTGCTTTGAAGAAAGCAAGCATCCGCCGCCTTACCCATTTCTCCGCCGAGAGCGTCTATCTCACGCACAAGATGTCCCTTAGCAGTACCGCCTATTGACGGGTTGCAAGGGCAGTTACCCACGGCATCCATATTTATAGTAAACACAACAGTTTTACTTCCAAGTCTTGCCGAAGCAAGGGCAGCCTCTATTCCTGCATGACCTGCACCTATAACGGCGACATCAAATTCTCCTGCAATAAATTTCATTTCAAACTAACTCCAATATAAAAATGTGGATCGGTCTTTATTGTATAAACAAAGCCGACCTTAATAATTATAAAACAAAAACACCAAATTGTACAGTAGTAAATAAAATACTTAGCAATACTTATAAATGTATTCTGATATTTATACAGCAATTTATCCCAATTATTTTAAATTAATTGTTAATTGACTGCATGACCATTCTATGTTTCACGTGAAACATTATAAAACAATTATATAAAAATTGCACCCGACCTTGAATATGTGAGGTCGGGTGAGAAATTTGCGGACTTATTAAAAATTAATCATTAGTGTAAACAGTTGTTCCACTGATTACTATTTTTTCAATTTCTTTCTTATCTATAAAGATATTTGCTTCTGTGCGAAAATTTGCAAGATCATTACTGTCATCAAATAAGGAATATTGGAGGACTTTCTCAATACTTTTATCAGTATAATCTCCGCCATTGCCTGTGAGATAATATTTTGTTCCGTCTTTCATAATTACATAGGAATTAAGCGGATCAATTTTTTTCTCATCATAACTTTCGGTAGTTTTCTTTGCCCAAATATAAACATTGAACGGCGATATTACCATTTTGCCTCCAGTGGTGTTTTCTCCCATTAAAGAAATCGTCTGCTTTTCGTCAAACTTTATTACTTCATCTTCTCTGCTGCATTTGTAGGTGAAATCAATTTCAAACGGCAGATTGACTTTCTTTACCCTGCCCTTGACATGATCGAAGGTTTCACCGTTGTAATATATATCAGTATAGCTGTAGCTGTTTGTGAAAATATCATAGGAAATGTTTTTTGACTGTTCCTTCTGTATTTTGTAGTATTTATTGAGATTTTCACCCTTCATATTATCATAGCTTGTTATTATCTCGTCAGCCGATGCCGCTATATATTTGTTGCTCTTTATACTTATTTTCGCACCGTCAAGAATCTCTCCGTGAATTATATTATCGTCATCATCATGAGATGTAACCATAATCTCAATAAGTATATTTAATTTTTTTCCGTTTTCTTCAGGTTGATATTTTGCAGTGTAGGCAAGACCGTAACCGTTATACTTGTTTATATCGGTGTCAATAACTATTTCCATTCCGGGGTCTGACTGATTGACCGTTTCTCCTGCAAAACGACATTCAAGATCGGATATGTCAAGATATTTGAAGGTATCAATAAAACTTCCTCCGTTTTTCTTGCTGAGTGTTATTTCTATAAAGGCTGAACCGCTTCTGTCCCCGCTGACTTTCAAAGAGTCCACATTAAGATTAGGATCCTTTACCCTTATATTTGCATCATCAACGGTTTCAAATTCCGCTTCATAGGAATATCCTCCAATAGTCATTCCATAAATCAGATAAATATTTTCCGCAACAACAGGCAGACTTAACATTGACACAAATAACATAGCCACTGCTGCTGCAATAACAATTCTTTTGACGACCTTATTACTGAACCTGCGTTTTTTTATTTCAAGCTTATCAAAAACACTCTTTTTTATAACGGAAACATCCGCTCCGGTATCCTCTAATAAAGATTCATTGCTTATGTATCTGTCCGAAAGAGGGAGTTTTGTCATATCATCAAAAATATTTTTTTTCATAAGTTATATCCCCTTTCTGTAAGTTGTTTTTTGATTTTGCCTCTTGCCCTGTGCAGTCTGACCTTGACTCCACTCACCGTCAAATTCATTTTTTCCGCAATAACAGGAATTCTCTGATAATAAAAATAATACCTGAGAATAATTTCACTGTCAGTTTCCTGCATATCATCAATTATTTTTCTCAACGCAGTATTGATATCCTTTTGTTCGATGTTTCCCTCAAGTGAAAACTCATCTTCTATTTCAATTTCATTGATATCAAGAACAATGCCCTGTTTTTTTGTGTCAATCTTATCAAAGGCTCTGCTTTTTGCTATACAGCAGATATATCCCTTAAAAGAATCAGCCTTAAGTTTATCCGTATTTTTCCAAAGAGTTACAAATGTATCCATTGCCGCTTCCTCAATATCCTCCTTTGATAAATTACCTCAGCCGATATTATATATAACTGTAGTAACAAGCGGGCTATACATTTTTATAATTTCTTCAAGAGCATTTTCGTCATGTTTTTTCAAACGTCTTATCAACCTTTTAATATCCGACAAATCTTCCTCTCCCTCCCGTGCCGGCGGCGTGCCGCCGCTGTCAGTTCGTAATTATTTTACTCAGGTCAATTAATCTTTGGCTCGACCGTTAATTTACTTGATGAACAAGCGATGAGTTTGTCATTTGTAGTTACTATCCACTAAAGTCAACTATTCTACAGCTCAACCGTTAATTTACTCGATGAACAAGTGATGAGTTTGTCATTTGTAGATGCGGAGCGGCTCGCAGAGCCGGCGGCGTGCCGCCGCTGTCAATCCGTGATTAGTTTTTTTAGGTCAATTATTCTATGGCTCGACCGTTAATTTACTCGATGAACAAGCGATAAGTTTGTCATTTCTGTCTGCGGAGCGGCTCGCAGAGCCGCTCTCGACACTTTCTTCTGCACTCCGACAGGCAAACTACCTATCGCGGAAACAGACTGCCCTCCATCATAAACAAAGCGAACGCAGTGAGCGAAATCGCGAACATGACAGCGGCGGCACGCCGCCCGCCCGCTATTTGCCTACACAGAAATTTGAGAATACTTTGTCTACTACTGCTTCGGTAACTCTCTCTCCTGTTAGCTCAAGAAGACTGTTTATTGCATCTTCAATAAGAACAGTTACGGCATCAAGTGTTATTCCCGATTTTATTGCACCTAAAGCCTCCTCAACAGACTTCAACGCAACTTGTGCATCACTAAATTGACGCTCTGTCGCAAGTATGCCCTGCGACGTGTCAAGATTTGATGTTCCTACTATCTCCCCTACCTCATGCTCAAGCTCTTTTGTACCACTGCCTGTTTTTGCGGAAATGAATACAGTGTGCTTGATTTTATTCTTTATAATCTCACTATCAATCTTAGATTCAAGATCGGTTTTATTTATAACGGCTATAGCCGGAGCATTTTTGAGTAAATCAATAAGTTCCATATCCTCATCGGATAACGGCATTGATGCATCAAATACAGCAAAAATAAGTCCTGCACTTAACAACCTGTCTTTTGCCTTTTTTACACCTATACTTTCAACAGGATCATCAGTTGAACGTATTCCGGCTGTATCGGAAAGTCTTAAGGGTATATCACCAAGCATAACGGTTTCCTCTACTATATCCCTTGTCGTACCCGGTATATCAGTGACAATCGAACGATCAAAACCCGAAAGCAGATTCATTAAAGTGGATTTGCCTACATTGGGTCTGCCTATAATAACGGTATCTACACCCTCTCGGATAACCTTTCCGGCATCATATGAATTAATAAGGGAAACAAGCTCGGTTTTCACGGTCTGAAGACTCTCTTTCAATGATTCTTCGTCAACCTCCGGGATTTCTTCCTCCGGATAATCTGCCCATGCGGATAAATGTGCGGCAAGATTAATAAGTATTTTCCTCACCTTATCTATTCTCTTTCTGAGATTTCCTTCCATTACAGACAATGCGGCTCTTGCGGATCGGTCCCCCGATGCGGATATTATATCCATAACGGATTCAGCCTCGGTAAGTCCCATTTTTCCGTTAAGAAATGCCCTTTTGGTAAACTCTCCCGGCTGAGCCGGCTTGGCACCTTTGGAAAATATTGTTCTAAGTATTCTTTTCGTTATATATATGCCTCCATGACATGAAATTTCAACAACGTCCTCCCCCGTATAACTGTGCGGTGCTTTGAAAACAAGAACGACCGCATCATCTATATGCTCGCCGTTATCCGTTATTTTTCCAAATGATGCGGTATAACCTTTCATTTCCTTTATTTTCTTTCCCGAAACGGACTCAAATATGCTGTCTGCTATATCAAGTGCATTTTCTCCGGATATTCTTATAACACCCATGCCCCCCTGTCCGATAGGTGTAGATATAGCCGCAATGGTATGCTCCAACTTAACTACCTCCAAGCTTAATATTATTTTCTTACTTTCAACCGTTTATCAGGTTTATGTTGAAAACTGTATTTCAAATTATAATACACACAGAAAAATAAACGGCGGAGTGCTGTCCGGCGAAAGCCGGGACTGCTCAGGCACTCCACCGCATTTATTATATTTTTTGCAAAATATCTGAAAATATCATTAATAAAATCACTTAATATTATATATTATTAATATTTTCATCAGATGCTTTCTTTACCTCTATTTTTCCGTAAAGTGATGCATCAGGACGCTCATTAATGCTCTCCCTCACCTTTTCAGAACCTTCATCATTCTCAAAAGTACTGAAAACACCATCCTGCGGATGGGATTCATTCTCACTATACTGTCTTCTCTGATATCCGCTTGTGCGTGGTTTTCTGTTATAAGAACCGTCCTTATTGAAGTTATTGCTTCTTCCTCTGTATCCGCCTCTGTAATCAGACTTATAGTCAGGGTCAGGACCTATAACAACATGACGCTGAAGATTTTCTCCCTCACTCCATGATACAGCCCCTCTTACCCTTTGTACGGCAGTGTGAATAATCCTTCTTTCATACGGATTCATAGGCTCAAGAGATGTCCTGACGCCAGATTTGCAGGCTTTGAAAGCAAGCTTTCTTCCGAGTATTTCGAGGGTTTTTTCCCTTTTCTCACGATAGTTTCCTATATTGATCGAAATTCTGTAATATTCGTCTTCAACGTGGTTAGCAACAAGACCTGTAAGATACTGGAGAGCATCAAGAGTCTCTCCCCTGTGCCCTATAACAAAGCCTATTTCATCGCCCTCAATATTCAGAACTGCACCACCGTCAACCTCATCAGCGGTGATAACAACATTTTTTATTCCCATCAATCCGAGAATTTCTTCAAGATATTTCTTTGCTGACTCAAGGGGTGTCAGAACAACATAGGCTCTTACTATAGCCGAACTTCCTCCGAAAATACCGAATTTCTTCTTTTCGGGCTGTTTGATAACCTCTATTTTAACATCATCCGTGCCAAGCTGTTTCCTGGCCTGAACCTCTGCTTCTTCAACGGAATCGGCAGTAACGGTAACTTCTTTAATCATAACCAAATAACCTCCCGGTTTATCTTTTTCTTCCCTGATAACTACTGCTGTTATTATTTGACTTTTTGTGCTTTTGCTTTTTGGAAACCGACTTTGTCTGTTTATCGGCAGAATTTATCTTCTTAAGAATTTCCGACGGAGCAACATATCCCTCCGCTTCCACATATGCGACAGCCGCCTCCTGCTGTCTTCGTAAAACCACTCTTTGTGCTTCAGCCTTGGCCTCTATAATACTTGCATTATAAAATTTATTCAGGACAATTGACTGCACAAAACCGATTACGGTTGAAACAATCCAATAGAAACCAACCGCACCCGGAACTATATATGCTATCCATGTACTGAAAAGAGGCATAAATAATATCATAACAATCATGCAGCCCTGAATCTTCGTTCCGTTCATTTTCTGTATAATAAACATACTTGCAACGGATGTAACAAAACATAGCACCGGTATGAGCCACATCATGGACTGAAAAGAAGATTCGCTTGGGGTTGCAAGCAAATCGAGTCCGAGAAAATTAAAACCTCCGCTGAACTCATCAATCTTTTCCGTTTCAACGGAATTAAAAAGCGAACCGCCGTCTGCACCAACAAGGTAATTCTTAAGAGAACCGAAATATTTTATTATGCTTATTTCTCCGTATTGACTGTTTATTCCCGTTCCTATTCCGGGAAGTGCCGTAATACTTCTTAATGCTTCACTTACCTTATCAGAAGCTATATGAAGCGTATTACTCAGGGGATTTCTAACCGAATAAAGCACACCGAACATGATTATCATAGGTGCAAGCATAGGCATACATCCGAAAGAAGGTTTATAATTTTCCTTTTCCATGAGCTTCTGTATTTCTTCATTTGCCTTTGCTCTGTTATTCTTATATTTTTCCATTATTTCCCTTTGTTTCATCTGAAAACGCATATTTGAAGCCATTGATTTCTGCTGTTTCATCGAAAAAGGCAAAATAAGCAATCTTGTGAGCAATGTAAATATTATAATTGCGATACCGTAATTTTTAAACAAATAAAAGGCAAACCACAAAACATATCCGAAAATGCTTCCTATAAAATTAAATATCAAATCCATTAATTCATAATCATTCCCTTCATCTCTTTACTATTGTTCATTTCCTAAAGGGATCATTCTTTCCATATAGAATACGCTTATTTTTCCTTTCGGGAACGGGGTCATACCCGCCCTTTGAAAAAGGATTACAGCGTAGTATCCTCCAGATTGTAAGTACACTTCCTTTCAATGCACCGAACCTGTTTAAAGCCTCTATGCCGTATGCCGAACAGGTAGGGTAATATTTACAGCACGGAGGAGTCCTTGAAGAAATATTTTTCTGATAAAATCTGATAAGCCAAATAAGCGGGCGCTTCACTTCAAAACACCCGCTTCCCTCAGCTCTTTTTTCATAGCACGCAGAATATCATCGGTTTTGACATACGGAGTTTTTCCTCTGGCAACAAACACTAAATCATAACTCCCGTTAATATCATCGAGCAGTATACGATAGGCTTCTCTTATAATTCTGCGTGATCTGCTGCGTAAAACGGCCTTTCCTACTTTTTTACTTACAGTTATTCCAATCCTCACATAACCCAGACGATTTTTACCTACATAGGTAACAAGAACCGCCGAAGTATAGGACCGACCCTTGGAGTAAAGCCTCCGGAAGTCGTTATTTTTCTTCAAAGTGATAATACCACTCAAAATAATCAGTCCCTCCGTCTACACTGTACGGACCGTTCTGCACGGGAAACATTTCTCAGTATGTAAGTCTTTTTCTTCCCTTTGCTCTGCGGCGTGCAAGAACCTTTCTGCCATTGGCATCGGACATTCTCTTTCTGAATCCGTGTTCTTTTTTTCTGTGAAGCTTCTTGGGCTGGTATGTTCTCAGCATACAAATTCCTCCTTTAATCGTTGACATATATTTTGCAACCGTTTTATGACGACCCCCGGATAACCGTAAACAGTCACCCTACCGTAACAAAACTACGGACAACAGAGTCACATATACATACAGGGCAGCACTTACTTCCGTAATTTATGAAAAAACAGCCCCACCGACCATCCATAAAACCCTGCACCGTAAAATTATATACTATATAAAGGGCTTCTGTCAACAATAATTTAAAAAAATAAGTCGTTCATAGCATATTTTTTATAATTTATCACAATTTTATCCGATCTCATCGCTTAATACTCAATATTTTTTATAAGCACAGTTGTTTTTTCAACAATACAATAAAAATAAGTTGATAAAAAATTTGAAATATGCAAATTATTATGCTATAATTAATTTGTATAAGTGTTTGCTTGATTATAAATTCTCATAATTGATAACAGGGAACTGAAATATACAGACATAAGGTCGGCAATAAATCCGTAAGTGGGATTGAATATAAAGCGGAGGACTGATGTCCCGAATTTATCGGCCGATAAAAATCAAGGAAACAAAAAACAAATTAAAGAAACAGGAGAAAATGTACTTATGGATTCGTTTAATGAAGCCTGGGAACTTATATGTGAATACTGTAAGCAGCACGTTACAGAGGTCGCATATAAATCCTGGTTGCAGAATATTGAGCCTTTGAAACTTGATCTTGATAACGGGAAAATAATTCTTATGGTGCGTTCGGATTTTCAGCGTAATATAATAATGACGGTTTATATAAAGCTGCTGAAAGAGGCTGTAGTCAATGTATTCGGTACCGAGCTGAATATAGCGGTAATCGTACCTGAAGAAATAAATAGTGAAACACCGAACAGTGACAAAACGCCAATGGACGAGGATTATGAATTTACATTTGACACTTTCATAGTCGGTTCGTCAAATAAGTTCGCTCATGCAGCTTCCCTTGCCGTTGCTACAAATCCCGGGAGGGCGTATAATCCCTTGTTTATCTACGGCAATTCGGGTCTGGGAAAAACCCATCTGCTATATGCGATAAGAAATGAAATACATAAAAATAATCCCGAAAAGGATATAGTTTATGTAAAGGGTGAGGATTTCACCAATGAGCTTATTGAAGCGATTATGAAAAAATCAAATATTGAATTTAGGCAGAAATATCGTAAATCCGATGTTCTTCTTGTGGATGATATACAGTTTATAGGCGGCAAGGACTCCACACAGGAGGAATTTTTCCATACCTTCAATACGCTGTATGAAGCAAAAAGTCAGATAGTACTTACATCAGACCGTCCCCCCAAGGAAATAAAAACACTTGAGGACAGACTTCGCAGCCGCTTTGAATCGGGACTTATAGCCGATATACAGCCGCCGGATTTTGAAACAAGAATCGCAATAATAAGGAGAAAGGCGGAGCTTCTGCAAATAGATTTTCCGGATGATGTGACGGAATATATAGCAACAAGGCTTAAATCAAACATAAGACAGCTTGAAGGAGTTGTAAAGAAGCTCAAGGCAAATCACCAGCTTTATGGAGATAAGATAAACATAAATATAGCACAGAAGACCATCTCCGAAATACTCAATAACGAACAGCCGCCGCCATTGACAGTGGATATAGTTATAGAAGAAGTGGCAAGACATCTTGGAGTAACAAGCAACGATATCCGATCATCAAAAAGAAATTCAAATATTTCAAATGCCCGCCAGATAGCAATATATGCCGTAAGGGAGCTTATGGATATGTCAATGAACAGCATAGGCGATGAATTTGGCGGCAGGGATCATTCAACCATAGTGTATGCACTAAAACAGATAGAAAAGAATATGGAAAGGGATCCCAAATTAAAATCTACAGTGAACGATATCATAAATAATATAGCGAAAAGATAATGTTGAAAAGATTTTAACAATTCAACATTTTCGGTTGAAGCAACTTTTTGGAAGATATAAAAAAATCAACACACTTTTCAACATTCCACTAACATAATTCAACAGAAAAGTTAAAAACGATAAAAACCGCAGAAATTACAAACAAAAATCAAACAAACCTTCAACAATCGAAAAACCGTAAAAATATAAGAAAAAATCGTAAACAGATAAAATATTCAACAATTCCACAGCCCCTATTACTACTCCTAAAAATATATCTTTTCTATGATAAATTTTCCGATGAAAGGAAGAAAAAGAATGAAATTCCAATGTAACCGAAACAAGCTTACCGAAGCCGTTACAAATGTTCAAAGAGCGGTATCGGTAAAGACAACAATGCCCGCACTTGAAGGCATACTTATAAAATGCGAAAACAATAAAATCGAGCTTTTCGGCTATGATCTTGAGATATGCATAACAACCTCAATAGACGCAGTTGTCATGGAGGAAGGAAGCTCTGTTGTAAAGGCAAAGCTGTTTTCGGATATAATCAGGAGAATGCCCGAAGATAGTATAACCATTGAGGTTGATTCCAAAAATATAGTATATATAAACAGCGGCAGGGTAGATTACAAAATCGTAGGTCTTCCGGCCGAAGATTATCCTGAAATTCCGGTTATAAACAGTGAAGATAAAATATCCATTGAAGAAGAAATTCTCGGAAGCATGATAAGACAGACTATCTACGCTGTGGCGGAAAACGACGTTAAACCGACAAATAAGGGTACTCTGTTTGAAATAGAAAACAAAACCGTAAGAATGGTATCACTCGACGGATACAGACTTGCCATGAGGACGGAGAAAATTGACTGTGATACAGAAAAATCATTTATCGTCCCCGGAAAATCACTTAATGAAATAAACAGACTGATATCGGACAGCAATGACGAAATGACAGATATTATCCCGGGAACACGTCATATCATGTTCAGAATAGGAAACTACCGTGTCATATCAAGACTTATTGAAGGTGAATTTATCAATTACAGAGGTTCAATACCCAAATCCCATGTTACCGAGCTGAAAATAAACACAAGAATATTCACTGAAACGATAGAAAGAATGTCACTTATGCTTACCGACAAAATGAAAAGTCCGATAAGATGCGTCATAGAGGATAATGAAATAAAAACAACCTGTAATACTCCGCTCGGTCAGGCAAATGACAGCCTTAATGTTTCAATGTCGGGGGAATCAATAGAGATAGGATTCAACAATAAATTCCTGTTGGATGCTCTGCGTTATTGTGAAACCGATGAAATTATAATGGAGCTTACGGGAGCGACAAAGGCAGTAGTGATAAAGCCTACAGAAGGCGAAAGCTTCCTGTTTATGCTAATGCCCATGAGGTTATCAAAATGAAACATTTACTGATAGAACTCCATGATACGGAAGAATATATAAAACTTGACAGTGCCCTGAAGCTGACAGGTCTTTGTGCAACGGGAGGACAGGCAAAAATTGCAGTCCGCAACGGTGAGGTGGAGGTCAACGGAGAAGTATGTACCATGAGAGGAAAAAAACTACGCAGAGGTGATTCCGTAAAGTTTGAAAATACCGTTTTTGAGGTGTCCTGAGTGGTTGTTAAGAGTCTGAAAACAGAAAATTACAGAAATCTCGAAAATACCGTATTTTATCCGGCAAAGGGAATAAACGTGATATACGGCTCAAATGCACAGGGGAAAACAAATCTTATAGAATGTCTGTGGCTTTTTACAGGCGGAAGATCTTTCAGAGGCTCAAAGGAAAATGAACTTATAGCTTTCGGTAAAAATAAAGCCGATATAGAACTATGTTTTCAGACAAAGGAGAGAGAGCAGACAATAAGATTCGGAATTCAGGGCGGAAAAAGGCAGCCTGTTCTTAATGATGTCCCGAAAAGCAGCCTTTCTCAGATAGTGGGAAGTTTCTGTGCAGTGGTTTTTTCCCCCGATCATCTGACATTGATAAAAAACGGTCCCGATGAAAGAAGAAATTTTATTGACGGAGCCATTTGTCAGATAAGACCTGCGTATGCTTCCCTTTTATCGAGATATAAAAAAATATTGAGTGAAAGAAATGCCTTGCTTAAGGATATTCCGCATCATAGAGAGCTTGAGGATACTCTTGACATATGGAATGAGAGATTATCCGTTGAAGGATCCGATGTTGCAGTGCAGAGGATGTCTTATATAAAAGAACTCAGGGAGCCTGCCATAAGCTTTTATGAAGGAATAAGCTCGGGAAAGGAAAGACTCAGTCTTGAATACAGGATGAACTATCCCGCAAATGTCGACATGAGCAGGGACGAAATAGCGGATGTAATGCTTAAAACACTCAGAAAAAAACAAAATGACGATATATACTGCGGTTATACAACTACGGGTATACACAGAGATGATCTTATGGTGAAAATAAACGATATGGAGGCAAGAAGCTTCGGTTCACAGGGACAGCAGAGGAGTGCGGTTCTTGCATTGAAGCTTGCGGAAGCGGAACAGATAGGAGAGAACCGGGGAGAAAACCCCGTTATACTTCTTGACGACGTTCTCAGTGAGCTTGATAATACAAGAAGAAATTATCTCCTCAAGGAGCTTAGCGGTATGCAGATATTTATAACCTGCTGCGAGCCTTTTGTTGATGCTGAAAATATTGTTCATATAGAAAACGGTAAAATATGCTGTTAAGGAGAGAATTATGTATCTGCATCTTGGCGGTGATGTTACTGTCATGACCGATGAAATAATAGGAATATTCGATCTTGACAATTCCACGGTGTCATATAAAACAAGGGAGTTTCTGTCAGAAGCCGAAAAAAGCGGAAAGGCACAGACCCTTTCCTATGACCTGCCTAAATCCTTTGTTATATGCGGAAATAATGAAGATGACTGTAAATTATATATATGCCAGCCGGCACCTGCAACTTTTATAAAAAGAATGGAGCAATTCGGAAAGGAATGATCATATGGCTAAAAGACTGCTTACGGAATGTCCTTATTGTCACAGAAAGGTATCATATTTCGGAGCGGGTATACTTAAAACAAAGGGAGAACACTGTTGTACGGGCTGCAAATGTATATCAAATGTGGTTATACACAGGGCACTGTACGGAATAGGAGGAGGTGCGGTTGTATTATCGCTCATATTGGTTCTTGTACTTTCCACATATATGAAACATGATAATATATGGGGGATAATATTTGTACTTTTGCCTTATCTTGTGTTTTATATAGTATCTCCGTTTTTTATAAAGCTTGAACCGTGCAACGATAAATCCGCCGTAAATAAGCTGCGTAGAAAGGTCGAACCCGTTCCGGAGGAAAAGAGGCAGCCCTTGAGAAGAGATGAGCAGCCTATAGAGCTTAATGTAGGGGAACAGTTCAGTTCAAGCTTTATGAAAGCAAAAAGCAGTATGAAATCGGGAGAGGAGAATTTTTCCGAGGAATATTCGGAAAATATTTTCCCCGAGGAAAAAGGCAGGGATATAGACTCGGGTATAGATATAGACATATCGGCGGATATAAAAAATAACGCTGATTTCCCGGGAAATGAACCGGATGATGATGCTGTTAAAATATATGGATCTGAAAAAACGGCGGGGGAAGACGTAAATAAACAGGATAGCACGAATGAGGTTTCTACCATGCCCGGAAATACGGAAGAAAGCAACAATGAGGATGCCGCAGCATTTCAGACCGAGGAAAATAATGAGGTTTCGTTCATATTCGGAAGGTCGTATGATGACGGCAATGATTAAGGGAGTGAGAAATATTGTTGAGACTTCCCGTATGTCCCCATTGTCATGCCGTATACAGCTATGCGGAGGTTTCCGGAATGAAACAGGGGGAAAGATTTTGCTATCACTGCAAAAAAAAATACAGAGTAAACAAAACAGCAGGCGGTCTGATATTGATGTCTGTTGTATGTATAGTTCTTATATGTATCAATCTGCTTTTGTTTTCGTCAACTGAAAATATAAATCTGATTGTGCTGATATTACTGAATTTTTCGGTCGTGACGGCGGCTGTGCTTATTCTTCCGCTTACGGTAAGGTTCACAGCGGAAAAAATAAAGAAGGCAGAAAAGAAAAAGCTGAAAAATAATCAGTAAATTTCCCGACAGGTAAAGGAGTAAAATATGGAAATAAATGAAATTTCTCAAACAACGCAGGAATACGGAGCCGCAGAAATACAGGTTCTTGAAGGTCTTGAAGCGGTAAGAAAAAGACCGGGTATGTATATAGGCTCAACAGGTCCGAGAGGACTTCATCATCTTGTATATGAAATAGTGGATAACTCGATTGATGAAGCACTTGCGGGGTATTGCAAAAAAATTGAGGTGGAAATTCTTCCGGGGAATATAATAAGAGTAAGTGACGACGGAAGAGGTATTCCGGTTGGAATACAGCCGAAGTTGGGTATTCCGGCGGTGACGGTAGTATTTACGGTTCTTCATGCCGGAGGAAAATTCGGCGGCGGAGGATATAAGGTTGCCGGCGGACTTCACGGTGTGGGTGCATCGGTTGTAAATGCATTATCGGAATGGACGGAGGTCGAGGTATATGACGGAGAAAAAATATACCGTCAGCGATTTGAAAGAGGAAATACCGTAACCGATCTTGAGACAGTTGGCGAAAGTGACAGGAGAGGTACGGTCGTTACCTTCAAGGCAGATCCGGAAATATTTACCGAAACCACAGTTTATGATTATGAAGTACTTTCCGTAAGACTGAGAGAACAGGCATTTCTTAACGCCGGAATTAATATAGAGCTGACGGACAAAAGGGATCCCGAAAATATATTGAATGATAAATTCTTTTATGAGGGCGGTGTATCAAGCTTTGTAGAATATGTGCATAAGAAAAGAGGTCTTGATGTTATTCATGACGATATTATGCACTTTTCAATAAAGAATGAAGAAGATACCGAATCGGCAGAAATAGCAATGCAGTATAATGACAGCTATAATGAACTTATACTTTCATTTGCAAATAATATACATACGACCGATGGAGGTACTCATGAAGAGGGCTTCAAAAGGGCACTTACAAGGGTAATGAATGATTATGCCAGAAAGTTCAATATTATAAAAGAGGGAGAAAAAGGACTGAGCGGAGAGGATATAAGAGAAGGTCTTACGGTTGTTATAAGTGTTAAGCTAAAGGATGCACAGTTTGAAAGCCAGACAAAGGCAAAGTTAGGAAATACCTCAATAAGAACACTTGTCGATAAGCTTATAAGTGATAAGCTTGAACAATATCTTGAGGAAAATCCGGCAACGGCAAAGGCGATTTTTGATAAAGCACTGCTTGCAGCAAAGGCAAGAGAGGCTGCAAGAAAGGCAAGGGATCTTGCGAGAAGAAAAACGGCTATGGAGGGTGCCGGTCTTCCGGGTAAGCTTGCGGACTGCCAGTCAAAGAATGTAGATGAGACAGAAATATATATCGTAGAGGGAGATTCCGCAGGAGGTTCCGCAAAAGGCGGACGTGACAGGCGTTTTCAGGCTATACTTCCGCTTTGGGGAAAGATGCTTAATGTGGAAAAGGCAAGGCTTGACAAGGTATACGGAAACGATAAGCTGATGCCTGTAATAACGGCTCTCGGATGCGGTATCGGAGATGAAATAGACCTGACAAAGCTCCGTTACGGGAAAATAATAATAATGGCGGATGCCGATGTTGACGGATCGCATATCAGAACCCTCATGCTTACGTTTTTCTTCCGCTTTATGAGGCCATTGCTTGAGGAGGGTCATGTATATATAGCACAGCCTCCGCTTTACAGAATAACAAAGGGCAAAAATGAGCATTTCTATGCCTATACCGATGAGGAGAGGGATAAGATAATGGCTCAGCTCGGCGGGAATTATGAAATCCAGAGATATAAGGGTCTTGGTGAGATGGATCCTGAGCAGCTATGGGAAACAACAATGGATCCCGCGACAAGGATAATGCTCAGGGTAGAGATGGAGGATGCCGCCGCGGCAGATGAGGTATTTACAATTCTGATGGGTGATAAGGTTGAACCGAGAAGGGAATTTATAGAGAAAAATGCCAAATATGTTCAGAACCTTGATATATGAGCATATTATGTAAAAAATATTTAAAAAAGGAAAATGATAAATGAGTGATAATGATTCTGTCAAACCTTCGGGTGAGGATAATCCGGAGGGTATTGAAAAAGTCAATGAGGACAATCCCGAATGGGACGGCTCGGAAGCCGAATTTGTAAGTGATGACGATACGGAGGAGTATGAAATTCCGGAAACGGGATTCAAGCTTTCATATGTACTTACAAGAGATGAAGTATACAAATGTCTGTATCACAGCGGTGCCGTTAAAACGAAGGGATTAAGGGCAGTTATCCAGAGTATTATATTGGCGGCTGCGGCGATAGTATTTTTTGTTGTTTATTTTACAACAAAATCCCAATATAACAGCTATAATATATTTTTCGGTGTTGTTTGCCTTATAACAATAGCGGCTATATGGATAGTTCCCCATATTTATCTTAAAAGTATGTCAAAAATGATGGCAGACGGAAAAAAAATAGAGGCGGAAATATATCCCACACATATAGATATAGGCAGCGGTGAGGGTGAGTGGTCGATAATGCTTGACGGAAGATCGTATATTGAGGAAGCTGACGGTATGATTATGATTTTTACGGAAAAGAACAGAATTTTTGCTGTTCCGAAGAGAGTTATTGAGCCGGAAGTGTATAATGAAATAAGTGCGATTCTCCGTTCTGGAACAGAGCCTGCCGAATTCTGAGGTATGATTATGGAAAAAATAAATAAGCTTGAAATTACAGCAAGATATGCAGAAACCGATATGATGGGGATAATACACCATTCGGTATATCCCGTATGGTTTGAGGCTGCGAGGACGGAATTTATTAAAATGTCGGGGATTTCATATTCCGAGCTTGAGAAAAGAGGAATAATGCTTCCTTTGACAGGTCTTGAATGTAAATATATAAAACCGGTTCATTATGAGGATGTTGTGACAATTGAAACCTCACTTTCAAAGATGAGCTATGCAAAAATACATTTTTCATATAAAGTAATACTCAATGATGAAATAATGGCGGAGGGCAAAACCTTCCACGGTTTTGTAAGCTCAAAGGATTTCAGACCGGTTAATATAAAAAAAATTATGCCGCAGCTCTATGAGGAGCTTAGTAATGCGGTAATAAAAGAACAGAAAACAATAAATACCTGAGGAGGTACTGATTTTGGATATACAAGATGCATTGTCCAATACAAAGATTATAAATGTGGATGTAGAAAAGGAAATGAAGAAATCATTCCTTGATTATTCCATGTCGGTAATTGTTTCCCGTGCTCTTCCCGATGTCCGTGACGGATTGAAGCCGGTACACAGGAGAATACTTTATTCGCAGTATGAGGATAAGCTTACACCCGATAAGCCGTATAAAAAATGTGCAACAACCGTAGGTAATGTGCTTGGCAGATATCATCCGCACGGTGACAGCTCGGTTTATGATGCACTTGTCCGTCTGGCACAGGATTTTTCAATGAGGTATATACTCGTTGACGGTCACGGAAACTTCGGTTCGGTTGACGGAGATCCGCCCGCTGCGTACCGTTATACCGAGTCAAGAATGAGTAAGATTTCCGTTGAAATGCTTACCGATATAGATAAGGAAACTGTAGATTTTATCCCTAACTATGACGACAGCCGGAAAGAACCGTCCGTTTTGCCATCAAGATTTCCTAATCTTCTGGTAAACGGATCAAAGGGTATAGCTGTTGGTATGGCTACAAATATTCCCCCGCATAATCTCGGGGAGGTTATAGACGCAGTATGTTGTGTAATAGATAATCCCGATGCGGGACTTGAAGATATCATGCAGTATATAAAGGGACCGGATTTCCCCACAGGCGGAATAATAATGGGAAAAAGCGGTATCCGTGCCGCTTATGCAACGGGTCGTGCCAAAATTACTGTCAGAGCAAAAGCGGAAATAGTTGAGGATAAAAACGGCAGATTTAAAATTGCCGTTACGGAAATACCATATCAGGTGAATAAATCCGAGCTTGTTCAGAGTATTGCCGAAATGATAAAAAACAAAAAAATTGAGGGAATATCCGGTATAGAAGATCATTCCGACAGAAACGGTATGTATATTGAAATTACCGTTAAAAGAGAGGCTTCACCTCAGATAGTTCTTAATAATCTGTTCAAGTATTCGCAGCTTCAGGTTACATTCGGAATTATTATGCTTGCAATAGTAAACGGTGTTCCGAAAATTCTTAACCTCAAGGATATTATACAGAATTATATTGATTTTCAGGTTGAGATTATCACAAGAAGAACAGTATATGATCTGAAAAAGGCGGAAGAAAGGGCTCATATACTCGAAGGTCTGAAAATAGCAATAGATTTTATTGATGAGGTTATAAAGATAATACGTTCCTCAAAGGATACCCCAACGGCAAAGCAAAGACTTTCCGAACGTTTCGGACTTGATGATGTGCAGACTCAGGCTATAGTTGACATGAGGCTGAGACAGCTTTCCGGATTGGAAAGAGAAAAGATAGAAGCTGAGCTTCAGGCACTCCTTGAAAAAATTGATTATTTCAAAAAAATACTTGAGGACGGAGAAATGCTCCTCGGCATTATAAAGACCGAGCTTGGAGAAATCAAAAAGAAATACAATGATGAACGCCGGACAGAGATAGCAGCCGTCAGCGGTGAAGTTGATATTGAGGATCTTATCCCATATGAAGACTGTGTGCTTACAATGACAAATCTCGGCTATGTAAAAAGACAGAAAATTGATACATACCATACCCAACGCAGAGGCGGCAGAGGTATAAGCGGAATGAACAGACGTGATGAGGATGTCGCAGCGGATATGTTTGTCATAGGAACACACGACCATGTATTGTTCTTTACCAATATGGGAAAAGTTTACAGGCTTAAATGCTATGAAATTCCCGAAGGCTCAAGAACATCAAAGGGAATGAATATCAATAACCTGCTTCCTCTGAGCAGCGAGGAAAAGGTTACATCAATGATAAGAATACCCGAAAACGGTGATGAAGATAAATACCTTGTTATGATAACCAAAAAGGGTATCATAAAGAGAACCGCTACAAAGGAATTTTACAGCAACCGTAAGGGCGGACTTATTGCTATTGACCTTGACGAGGATGACGAGCTTGTATGGGTACGTCTTACGGACGGACAGTGTGAGCTGCTTGTTGCAACAAGAAACGGTATGGCAATACGCTTCAAGGAAACGGATGTAAGGGCAATGGGAAGAGCGGCAAGAGGTGTCAAGGCTATAACTCTCAGGGGTGACGACAGTGTTATAGGTATGTCTATGCTCAGAGAAGGTGCACTTATACTTACTGTATCGGAAACAGGCTATGGCAGACTTTCAAATAAAGAGGATTACCGTATTCAGTCAAGAGGAGGATTTGGTCTTACCAATTATCATACCGAAAAATTCGGCAAGGTTGCGGCGATAAAGGCGGTTGATCTTGGCGACGATATTATAATAATTTCCGATAACGGTGTTATTATCAGAATTGAGGCATCTTCTATCAGAATATGTGCAAGACCGTCAAAGGGTGTTATTGTTATGAAAACAGGTGACGGAAGCAAGGTAGCCACTATTGCAAGAGCACCGCATGAGGATAATGATGAGGATGAAGAAATATCCGGGGAGGCGGATGACTTAGATATTTCCGAGGAAACGGTAAGTCCGGAAAATACGGAAGCAGAAGTTCCCGAGGAATAATATTAATTGAAAAACAGAATATCCGGTCAGTTCGGAACCATCCTGACCTTAAACAAAACTACGGGAAACAGTGGGATATTTGTACTATCCTGCTTGAAAAATACAGAGGACGCCGTAGTGCGTCCCTTTTTTTGTGTTAGTGCTTAAAAATTATGACAAATAAGGAGATATTTATTATGAACAGATACAGTGTTATCGAAAAGAAAAATCCGAGAGAAATTGTTCTTCTCAGAGGAAACGGCTGCATATGGAAAAGATGCAGCTATTGCGATTATCATTTGGATTTTTGCAGAGATGAAGAGGAAAATTTCCGACTTAACAGTGAGGTACTCGGAAATGTTACAGGTATATATAAAAAGCTTGAGGTTATAAATTCGGGCAGTTTTACTGAGCTTGATAAAAAAACATTTGACCTTATAGAGCAAATCTGCATTGAAAAAGGAATAGAAACACTTTATTTTGAAAGCCATTACATTTATAAGGAAAAATCAATGGCGGCCAAAAAATACTTTTTGGAAAGGGGAATAACACTGAAAATAAAAACAGGTGTTGAAACCTTTGATGAGGAATTCAGAGAAAGGTATCTGCACAAAGGCTTTGGTTATGTCGGAGTTGAGGAAATATCGGAATTTGCCGATGAAATATGCCTGCTTTTCGGAATAAAGGGTCAAACGGAGGCAAGCATGAAAAAGGATATTGAAACAGGTCTTGAAAATTTTGAAAGAGTATGTATCAATATAATGAATAAAAATTCTACACCTGTTGTACCGGATAGAAAAGTAATAAAAAAATTTACTGAAAAAATCGCTCCCTATTATGAGAATAACAACAGGGTGGATATACTTATGGATAATCTTGAATTCGGAATAGGTACAAAGGTACAGGAGGTTTTTTTAAAATGAATAGTATATTCGGAACATATACAAATGAAATACTTTTGATATTATCGCTTGTTGTAATATTCGGCTCGGTGCTTCCTGCTTATAAATTTTTCGGGAAATACGGTCTTTATGCAATAACAATTATAGCTACAATCACAGCTAATATTGAATGTCTTATAATGATAAATGCTTTCGGTATGGAGCAGACACTCGGAAATGTCCTTTTTGCGGTTACTTTCCTTATAACGGATATATTGAGTGAAAATGAAAGCAAAAAAGATGCAAACAGGGCGGTAATTCTCGGAATATTTTCATCATTGTTTTTTGTGGTCATTACACAAAGCTGGATGCTGTATATACCGTCTGAATCGGATTTTATTATGCCGTCCGTAAGGGAAGTATTTTCAAATACACCGAGGATGATGTTTTCCTCGCTTATTGTCTATGCGGTATCTCAGTTTATGGATGTTCAGCTTTATCATGCATGGTGGAAGCTTACGGAAAAGCTGAGCGGAAGCAGGAAGAAATTTCTGTGGCTCAGAAATAACGGCTCTACACTAATTTCACAGATCCTTAATACCGCATTGTTTACACTGCTTGCATTCATAGGAACATACGATTTTCAGACTCTTATAAGTATTATGATTTCAAGCTATGTAATATTTGTAGTGACGAGTCTTTGTGATACTCCCGTAGTTTATCTCGCAAGAAAAATAGGGGAATCCCGAAAAGCACAGTCAAAAAAATAACACAGAAGTAACATACATACTGTTATAATCAAAATAAGGATCAACATAAACGTGCCGCTTTCAAAAATAAAGAGATTTATATTTGGAGTTGAGCACCTATGAAACGAGAAAAAATTAAGAGAACGAACAATAATATCCTGATACGGCAGCCGGAAAAATTTTCGGCTGCATTTTGCAGTAATTATGACGGGAGAATTATATTGAAACAAGCGGATGAAACCTATCTTAAGCTCTGTTGCTGTAAAGAAAAGGATATAGGCTCGGATATAAGGGATATTTTAGAGTACATGGAATACAAAAGAATAAAATATTATTTTGAAAGCTATAGGGGACATAAATTCAATCTGAAGTATGTTGAAAAATTTTCAAATTGTGCTGATTTATTATGGGGAGTGAATATATCTGTGAATTATTCTTCGATGAAATTTGAAGGTCATATTGTTGTTCCGGAAAATAAACATACGTCCGTAGAGATAACCCATGACAGCGATGAAAATAAAAATCAGGGTATAATTATAATCAGCAGAAAGAAAAAGGGATATTTTGTTGAATTTTGCAGCGATAATGTTATAGAAAAGATCTTCGGTTCTGCTGTAGGAAAATATATTGACGAGAAAACCGAAAATATTCCGGAAACCGTAAAGCTTTGCATAAACGAGAGAAGAAAAATAAAAAATTATGATGTTTTTACATTGCCTGACGGTAAAAGGGAAATACTCAGTATAAATTCAAAACCTGTGTGCAGGAATGATTGTGATGCAGCTGTTGTTGAAATAGGTCTTTACGATTTAAACGGACGCGGCAAGGAATTTGAAACAAAAACCGACGAGTTTTTTCAAAATAATATTATAGGAAGCGGTATAATAAGCTGTGATACGCATAATGATATGTATTTTGAGGATATCAACCCGTATCTTGCCGGGTTGATAAAGGAGGGTAAGATAAACAGAGAAGATTTAATAAATGCACATCCGTTTCGCAGTGCAATTTATGAAAAAATTTCAAACTTCGGGAAAATTTCATCTTATAATGATAATGGTGAAAAAACTTATTATATTATGGGTGCGGTACCGGTGGTTGAGGGTGGTGTTGCAATAAGAATATTTGTATTTGTTATATTGGCTGAAAACAGGGATATCATAGATTCGAGTGTCTTTGACGGACTTACTCCGAGAGAAATAAATGTATTAAGGCTTGCAGCGGAAGGATTGAATAACAGACATATAAGCGAGGCACTCAATATAACCGAAGGTACAACAAAAAGAGAATTATTCCACTGTTACAAGAAGCTCGGCGTTAAAAATAAAATAGAAATAATAAGGAAACTATATCACCTTTAAATATCAACTTTTGTTATATTGAAAGATTAGTCGGGTTTATTGTATAATGTTCTCGCAGCAAAAATTATGCGAGTTGAGGAGAGATATCAATGTTATCTGCCGGTGTATTTACATACAGAAATAATGAGTACAACTATAAGTTAACAAGAAGTTCTGTATTTATTGAGGAATATGGAAATACAACGGTTTACGGAATTAAGGTCTATAATGAGGATGGCAGTGAGTTCAGCAGCATTGAAGATATTTCCGATGATTTTGAATCAGTAGACAGGCTATGCAGACTTATGTGCAATGAAAATGTATGCCCTATACACCTTATTGATATTGTGGAGGACTTTGTAGCCGGGCAATATGATTTGTAACATAAAAATTTAACTTGAGGATAGAAATTCCCCCGCCTCTGCACAGGCGGGGGAGTATATTACACATTAAATCTGAACAGTACAATATCTCCGTCTTTCATTACATAATCCTTTCCTTCGGAGCGTATAAGACCCTTTTCCTTTGCATTTGCCATTGAACCGCATTCCATAAGCTCGTCATAGGAAACAACTTCGGCACGGATAAAGCCCCTTTCAAAATCCGTATGTATCTTTCCGGCAGCCTGAGGAGCCTTTGTACCCTTTGTTATCGTCCATGCCCTTACCTCCTGCTTGCCGGCTGTGAGGTATGATATCAGTCCGAGAAGATCGTAGCAGGCTTTTATGAGTCTGTCAAGTCCTGACTGTTCAAGTCCCATTTCGGAAAGAAAGAGTTCCTTTTCATCATCTTCCATACCGGAAATTTCAGCTTCTATCTCGGCACATATAGGGAGAACAGCCGCGTTTTCGGATTCCGCTATCTGCTTTACAACATCATAAAAGGGATTGCCGTCTGCAGAGCCGTTTTTGAAATCGCTGTCGCTGAGGTTTGCAGCGTATATTACCGGTTTATTTGTGAGCAATGACACAGTAGAAAGAAGTTCAGCCTCCTCGGGTGTACATTCTACGGAACGTGCAGGCTTGCCTTCGTCAAGCGACTTTTTAACTCGCTCAAAAAAGTCAAGGTCATCCTGATATTTTTTATCGCCCTTTATAAGCTTTCGGGTTTTATCAATTCTTCTGTCAAGCACCTCAATGTCCGAAAGGATAAGTTCAACATTGATCGTTTCAATATCTCTTTTAGGATCGATGCTTCCGTCAACATGAATTATATCATCATTTTCAAAGCAGCGTACAACATGAACGATAGCATCAACCTCACGTATATTTGAAAGAAATTTGTTTCCGAGTCCTTCTCCCTTTGACGCACCTTTAACAAGACCTGCAATATCAACAAATTCTATGGTAGCGGGTGTGTATTTTTCCGGTTCATACATTTTGGCAAGCTCGTCAAGTCTTTTATCCGGGACGGCTACAACTCCCACGTTCGGCTCTATCGTACAGAACGGATAATTTGCAGACTGTGCCCCCGCATTTGTTATAGCGTTGAAAAGCGTGCTTTTGCCGACATTCGGCAGACCTACTATTCCTAATTTCATGATTATATTCCTTTCAGGTTATTTGTCTTTATTAGATAATAACACATTTTTTCCTATTATACAAGAGTCCTGACTTATACTATTCTTACTATATCGGTAAAAAGACAGTGTGCGTTTTTACTAAGCTTTTTGTTTATATGCAGACTTCCGAAATACCATTTCTTATAAATTATATTATGTTCAAGCTCATCAAAAAATGTCGAAAGCGGATTAACACGGCAGGTGCGGTTTACATGAGCCATATCTGTCAGTGAAGGCTCATGCGTTATGACATAATCAACCTTTCTGTCCTCCTTATCGAGATTCTGAACCGCATATTGCATTTCTATCATTGACGGAAGCTCTTCCTTCCACCACGTTCCGTTTTCACGCCGCAGTTCCTTATCTGTGCTGTCGCCTCCGCCAAAGGTAAAAAAGCTTTTTCCGTCTATTTTATAAATTTCTCCCCGGAGAAGCTGATATAAATTTCCGCCTATTCTTCTTGCACGTCCTCCGTAAATTTCAACAACGGGATAGGTTGCTAAAAGGGAAAAATTTTCATGGGTACCCTCGACAAAGAGCGTCTTATATTTTTTTTCGCAGATTTTTTTGAGGTTACCTTTTTCAATTTTTGAATTATTCCATATAAACCCGAAATCCCCGCAGATAATAAGGCAATCGTTTTCAGTCAGCTTTTTCAGCTTTTTATTTTCAAACCGCTCATATTCTCCATGAGTATCTCCTGTGACAAGAACCATTGATGATTCCTCCTGATGTATAAATTTAATCTGAAAATCCTATTAATTTATTTATCGGAATAATACCGAATCTGACAGTGTTTATTAATGTAAGTATTAAGCGTTGTCGGATTAAGTATTGCAGTTGTTATTACCATATTTATGTTGATATTCCGTCTGAATTTTAGCAGAATTGTATTTGTGTTTTATCCGAAAATAATGTAAAATATATATAGTTGTATTTTCCCGGTCGGTTATATTATTTTGTGACCGAGAAAACTGATTTCTCCACCAAAATTAATTATATCACAGGAGTTGACATTTTTCTATGAAAAAAACTATGACATTTTTAACGGCTGTCGTCGTTTTTTTGTCAGCATTGATGATAGCACCGCAGCAGAGTGCGGATGCTGCCGAGTTTAATGCGGATATAGAGCTTAGCTGTAAGTCTGTTTATCTTGAAAATCTTGATACGGAGACAGTAGTATTTTCAAAGGAACCGTATGCAAGGCGTTTTCCCGCATCCACGACAAAGATAATGACTTATATAATAACGGCGGAAAAGGTAAATGATTTTGATAATACCTATGTTACGGTAAAAGGTGAAGTATTGCATATGCTTGACGGAACGGGAAGTTCGGTTGCAGGTCTTGAAGAAAACGAAAAGCTTAGCATTACTCAGCTTCTGAATTGTCTTATGATACCGTCGGGAAATGATGCGGCACTTATTCTTGCGGATTATATAGGCGGCGGAGATATATCGAAATTCGTGGATATGATGAATGATAAAGCTAAAGAGCTCGGATGCACAGGCACTCATTTTGAAAACCCTCACGGTCTTAATGATCCGAATCATTATACTACTGTTGCGGATATGGCAAAGATAACGAAATATGCTCTTACGCTGCCGAAGTTTGCAGAGATAACGAACACTGTAACCTCCGATTGTCTTGGTGAGGACAGATATCTTGTCACGACCAATTATATGATTGACGAATACAGGGGCGGGGATTATTATTATCCCTATGCATCGGGAATAAAGACAGGTTCGACAGGAAACGATTCCGGATATTGTCTTGTTTCAACGGCATCAAAGGACGGATATACATATCTTTGTGTTGCATACGGGGCACCGTATGAGGATAAAAACGGTGAGTATTATGACAACGGAGCAATGATTGATTCTGCCAATTTATATGATTGGGCATTTGATAATCTTTCTATCAAGACAATACTTGACAAAAACGAGCTTGTAAAGGAGATAAATATCAATTACGCATGGAACAAGGACAAAATCCGTCTGACGCCGTCGGAGGGATATTCAACCATCATGCCTGATGATGTTTCTGTTGAAAGTATTGACAGAATTTTTGATATACCGGACAGTATAGATGCACCCGTCAAGGAGGGTGATAAAATCGGTACAGTTACGTTAAGTTATGCAAATCAGAAGCTTGCAACCATAGATCTTCTTGCAGGGGAGTCGGTTGACCGCAGCGAGCTTCTTACTGCATTTAACGGATTAAAGATAATTTTCACTTCAAAATGGTTTATTCTTATTATCATTATTGTTGCCATTTTACTATTAATATATTTCATAATCATAGCAATTTACAAACGAAACAAAAAAAATCAAAGACCTGTCAAAAAATACAGAAAATTCTAAAATTATACTGTATTATGATAGTTTATTTTGATATAAATTTTTGATAATTGGCGGTGTTTTTTATGCACTGCCATTTTTTTATAAATTTTTTAAAAAAATTGTTGACATATGGTATCATAGATGATATAATCAATGCATACCAAATAAATAGGTATTATAAGATATGGAGAGGTGATTGTTTTATGAAAACTCTGTTAAAAGAAATAAGGCATAACTTCAGAAATGGACGAATGTGTATTTGTTAATGATATATGATCTTACTGAAATTTTTTATTAATGAGAGGTTTTTATTATGAGCAATAATTATAGATTTGAAACACTTCAGCTTCATGTAGGACAGGAACAACCCGATCCCGCAACCGATTCAAGAGCAGTTCCGATTTATGCAACAACTTCCTATGTTTTTCATAATTCGCAGCACGCTGCCGACCGTTTCGGACTCAGAGATGCCGGAAATATTTACGGAAGACTTACTAATTCCACACAGGATGTTTTTGAAAAAAGAATAGCTGCCCTTGAGGGCGGTGTTGCAGGTCTTGCGGTTGCATCCGGTGCTGCCGCTATTACCTACACGATACAGGCACTTGCACAGGCAGGCGACCATATCGTCGCACAAAAGACAATATACGGAGGAAGCTATAACCTCCTCGCACATACTCTTTCACAATTTGGTATAAAAACTACATTCGTTGATGCACATAACCTTGAGGAGCTTGAGGGTGCTATCCGGGATAATACAAAGGCGGTATATATAGAAACCTTGGGAAATCCGAACAGCGATATTCCCGATATTGATGCAATCTCGGAAATAGCACACAAGCATGGTCTGCCTGTTGTTGTTGATAATACCTTCGGCACACCTTATCTTATCCGCCCCATAGAGCATGGTGCAGATATCGTTGTTCACTCCGCTACTAAGTTTATAGGCGGTCATGGTACAACACTCGGCGGTGTTATCGTTGACAGCGGTAAATTTGATTGGAAGGCAAGCGGTAAATATGCACCCATTGCCGAGCCTAATCCGAGCTACCACGGAATTTCCTTTGCCGATGCTGTCGGTCCGGCTGCTTTTGTAACATATATCCGTGCAATACTTCTCAGAGATGAGGGTGCGACAATTTCTCCGTTTGCCGCTTTCCTGCTTCTTCAGGGAACGGAAACACTTTCGCTCAGACTTGAACGTCATGCGGAAAATACAAAGAAAGTTATCGAATATCTTTCAAAAAGTCCGTATGTTGAAAAGGTTAATCATCCCTCTCTGCCCGATCATCCCGATCATGCACTTTATGAGAGATATTTCCCGAACGGCGGAGCAAGTATATTTACGTTTGAAATCAAGGGCGGACAGTCTGAAGCACATAAATTTATCGACAGTCTTAAAATATTCTCATTGCTTGCGAATGTAGCGGATGTAAAATCACTTGTTATACATCCGGCAACTACAACACATTCTCAGCTTACCGATGAGGAGCTTGAGGATCAGGGCATAAAGCAGAATACGATACGTCTTTCAATAGGTACGGAGCATATTGACGATATTATAGAAGATCTTGATCAGGCATTCAAGGCTGTATTCGGTTGATAACTGACTAAAATATTTGTTTGCTTCCATATATTTTTAATGATTCCCGACATAGTACGATATGTCGGGGATTGTTTTTTAATCGTCTGTTGACAATTTGATTGATATGTTTTAAAATATCATTTGTAGTGTTATGCTTTGATGTTTTTTATGATATTTATATGGAGATAATTAAATGAAAATAAAAAAACTATTTGTCGGGGAAACCGATAATACATTTATACAGTTTTTCAGGTATATATTTGTCGGAGGTTTTGCTACGGTTGTAGATTGGGGACTTTCGGCGGCTTTGTTCTATCTTGTGTTCGGACAACAGCTTGCCGTATTATGCAACGGTCTTTCATTCGTGGCAGGTCTGATTGTAAATTATTTTATAAGTACATTCTGGGTATTTAATAATTCAAAAATAAAGAATAAATTTGTTGAATTTCTTTCCTTTGCCGCAATAGGCGTTGTAGGATTGCTGATAACGCTCGGAGTTACATATGTATTTGAGTGGCTGCTTGCAGATAAAACAAGTCTTTATCAGATGATAGCAAAGGTAGCTTCAACGGCATTGTCCTTTTTCTGGAATTTCTTTGCAAGAAAGTTACTTTTATTCAATAAGGGCAAAAAGGAAAATGAAGATTAAATGTTTCAGCAATTCAGATTATTTATATAACAACCTCAGGGTGTAGGATTTTATATATTGAAACTATTACAGAAAGGTGAATGTATTTTGAAAAAAGTAGTAATTATAGGTGCCGGACCTGCCGGTCTGACAGCAGCTAATGAGCTTCTTAAGGACGGAGGGGATTTTGACGTAACCATACTTGAAAGTACACAGGCAATAGGCGGAATATCACAGACGGTGGAGTATCACGGCAACAGAATGGATATAGGCGGACACAGGTTTTTCTCCAAAGATGATGAGATAATGAAATGGTGGAGCGACCTTATGCCGATTCAGGGTAAGCCGTCCTTTGATGATAAGCTTCTCGGAAGAGAAAAGCCTCTTTCGGATGGTGGTCCCGACCCGGAAAAAGAGAACGAGGTTATGCTTGTCCGCACAAGAGTATCAAGAATTTATTATAACAAGAAATTTTTTGATTATCCTGTGAAAATGTCTGCCTCAACAATAAAGAATATGGGCTTTGCAACGACAGTTGCGGCAGGTTTCAGTTATCTTAAGGCGGCAATGTTCAAGAAGCCGGAGGATTCACTTGAAAATTTCTATATAAACAGATTCGGCAAAAAGCTCTATAGTATGTTTTTTGAGGGTTATACCGAAAAGCTTTGGGGAAGACATCCGAGGGATATATCTGCGGACTGGGGTTCACAGAGGGTAAAAGGTCTGTCGATACGTGCAGTGCTGAAGGATATGTTTTCAAAGGCATTCGGAGGAAAAAAAGAAAATAAGAATGTGGAAACCTCTCTTATAGAGCAATTTTGGTACCCGAAATACGGACCGGGTCAGCTTTGGGAGCTTGCGGCTGACAAGGCTGTAAAATCAGGTGCAAAGCTGTTGAAAGGATATACGGTAAAAAATATTGTATGCGAAAACGGGAATATAAAATCCGTGATATGTGATACTCCTGACGGAGAAAAAACAATTTATGGAGATATATTCATATCGTCAATGCCGGTTAAGGATCTCGTAGAGGGTATGACCGGAGATAAACCCGATAAGGAGATAGTTGATATTGCAAAAGGTTTGCCGTACAGAGATTTTGTTACAGTAGGACTGCTTGTGAAAAAGCTTAATCTTGAAAATAAGACGGATATTAAAACCCTCGGTGATATTGTACCGGATTGCTGGATATATGTACAGGAACCGGGAGTGAAAGTCGGAAGAATACAGATATTCAACAACTGGTCGCCGTATATGGTTGAAAATCCGGAGAAAAATGTATGGATCGGTCTGGAGTTTTTCTGTACGGAGGGTGATGATTTCTGGAATATGAGCGAAGAGGAATGTATTTCTCTTGCCGTTAAAGAGCTTGAGGAAATGGGAGTTATTTCTTCTTCCGATGATATTATAGACAGTCACAGAGAAAAGGTAAAGAAAGCATATCCGGCATATTTTGATACATATTCCGAGATGGACAGACTTATAAAGTATCTTGACGGATTTGAAAACCTTTATTGCACCGGAAGAAACGGTCAGCACCGGTATAACAATATGGATCATTCCATGCTTACTTCGATTATTGCTGCAAGGAATATAAAGTCCGGCAAAAAGGACAAGGCTGATATATGGAATGTAAATACCGAAAAGGAATATCATGAAACAAAATAATTTATGGATTATTCTAAAAAATGATAATGGAGCAATATTATGGATAATAGCAAGTCATTAAAGTACGATGGTAAACCTGATATTTACTATACTGTAAAAGAGTGGTGTCGTCATCCGTTCATAATAGCGGCAGCAGCCTGTTTTTTCTGTATTTCAATAACCATTGAGGGTAAACTGCCCCTGTTTAATGCTGCAATTCCTGTGCTGATCTTTTTCTTTAGCGGGATTTTTGTATGTTTGTATATAATCCACAGGGATAAACTGCAAAAAAAGAAAACCGTTAAAGCAGCCTTATACGGGGCGTGTGCTTTTCTTTCATTGTTTTTCGGATATTTGCTGAGCATGAGCAATAAACCTCAACTTGTAATATTATTTACGGGAATAGTTATTGCAATTTCGGCGGCAATTTATCTTTTTTCAACAAGGCAAATGACAACAAAAAAATTTATATTTCTTATGCTCGTTCTCGGTTTTTTGATAAGGCTTGCTTATATAATGACTACAACGATATACAGAAAGCAGCATGATGCCGGAAGCATTGAGGCAATGAGAGGTCATTTGGGATATATTGCATATTTATTAAATAATGCTTCACTGCCGGATTTTGATGTGCGTGAGGTATATCAGTTTTATCACCCGCCGCTGCATCATATTATTGCGGCAATATGGGTAAAGATACAGTCGATTATGGGAATAAGTCAGGATTATGTGTGGGAAAATATACAGCTCCTCACATTATTCTATTCCTGCTGCTGTATGATACTCAGCTATAAGCTTTTCCGCAAACTCGGACTTGACGGCAAGGGTCTTTGTGCGGCAATGGCTGTTGTAATATTCTGTCCTACATTTTTTATTCTTTCGGGAAGTATTAATAATGATATACTTTCAGTGACATTTATGCTTGGAGCCTTTTATAATACTCTCTGTTGGTACGAAAGCAGAAGCTTTAAAAGGATAATATGTATAGCTCTTTGTGTCGGGCTGGGAATGATGACAAAGCTTTCCGTATGGATGGCGGCACCTGCTATTGCTTTTATATTTATATATGTATTTTTCAAAAATCTTAAGGATATAAAAAAATATATAGCACAGTTTGCAGCATTTTTGGGAATATGTGTCCCTCTCGGTTTATGGTGGGGGATAAGAAACCTTATAAGTCACGGAGTGCCGATAACATATGTTATGGAGCTTTCTGAAACAAGTCAACAGTATATAGGAAATATATCGGTTGTAAAGCGTCTGTTTGATTTTAATCCCATGCAGTTTGAAAATGTCGGGGATCAGTTTACAATGTATGACGGTAAATATAACGAATACAATCCGCTTGTGGCTTTGTTCAAGACCTCATGTTTTGACGAGCTTTTTACAGTAAATATTTATCCCATGGTTGCCGGATGGGATAAGCTTTTGTTTTGGTCTGCCGTTATTGTCGGAATTGTAGGGTTTATTGCCATGGTATATGTATTTGTAAACGACAAAACGATGAATGTTATCCATAAAATATTCATTGGAATTATATATGGAGTAATTTTTATTTCATATTATGTGTTCTGTATAAAGTTCCCGCAGGTCTGCTCGGAGAATATCCGCTATGCGGTTCCGCTTATAGTTGTCGGAGCATTTTTCTTCGGAAAGGCGTTAAATCTGTTAGCAAATTCTAAAATGAGGAATAAGTATATACCCTATGTCGCAGAAACGTGCCTTACAGAATTTGTTTCTATGTATTCATGTGCGTCTGTTATATTTTACTATTTGATATTTATGAGTTAAACCGGAGGATTATCTGATGTTTTTTAGAAAAAAGGAAGCTCTTACGTCGGGTATTGAATATATCGTTGTCGGATTGGGAAACAGCGGCAGAGAATATGAAAATACCCGACATAATGCCGGTTTTATAGCGGTCGATTTCCTTGCCGACAAGCTTGGAGCAAGAATTGACAGGATAAAATATAAATCGCTTGTCACTTCATGCACGATAGCCGATAGAAAGGTTCTGCTTATGAAGCCGTCAACTTATATGAATAACTCCGGGCTTGCCGTTAAAGAGGCAATGAGCTTTTATAAGCTTCCTCCGGAAAGGGTCATTGTAATATTTGACGATATATCTCTTGATGTGGGAAAGATGAGGATACGCCGCAAGGGCAGTGACGGAGGTCATAATGGGATAAAAAATATCATATATCTCACGGGCAGTGATATGTTTCCGAGGATAAAGCTTGGAGTGGGACATAAGCCGGAGAGATGGAATCTTGCCGATTGGGTATTGTCGCACTTTACGGAGGATGAAATGAAAATTATGATGCAGTCAGCCGATAAGGCAAGTCAGGCTGTTGAGCTTATGATTGACGGTCAGACGGATAAGGCGATGAATTTGTTCAATTAATGATTAAGGGTGCGATATAATTTGCAGAAGCCCGGAAAGCTTAAATGTGAAATCCGAGAATTTATGATAAAATAAAATAAAGATACTATACCGCAAGGGGGGAGAATACTCCTTTTGCGGTAAAAGTGCGTTCTGAAATTAATGATTTTTAGGAGAAATATATGAAATTTTTAGATGATATACTTTGGGGAACTGAGGAATACAGAACACTTGAAAGAGCAGTTGAAAAGGGTGCTACACCTGTTATGGCTACCGGTCTTTCAGGCATACATAAGGCACACCTTATTTATTCAATGTGCAGGCGGCTGAAAAGACGTGCACTCGTTATTGCGGCAGACGAAACCGAAGCATCGAGAATTTGCACAGATATAAATGAAATGGGTATCAGGGCTGTATATTATCCCGCCAGAGATTTTACTTTTCGTGAATATACCGGAGTTTCGGGTGAATTTATCCATCAGAGGATCGGTGCACTCTGCTCTTTTACGGGAGGAGAATGTGATGTTATTGTGGCTTGTGCCGATGCGGCTCTGCAATATACCGTTCCTCCCGAGGTACTTAAGAAAAATATAGCCGTCATTCGTGAGGGAGAGGAAATTTCTCTCAGTGAGCTTGTGAGAATACTTATTGCCTGCGGATATGTCAGAGCAGAGCAGGTCGAGGGAAGCGGTCAGTTTTCCGTCAGAGGAGGAATACTGGATGTATTTATGCCGTCGGCAAATCAGCCCTACCGTGTGGAATTCTGGGGAGATGAGATCGATACAATATCCGAATTTGATGCTGTAACACAACGCAGGACGAACAGGATAGAGGAATTTTCGATTACCCCGTCAAGTGAAATATTATACGATGATAAGGTTATTCTTGCAGAAAAAATAGAGAAAAAAGCATCAACTCTCCGTGATAAATATTCGGCAAAGGCAAAGGAAATAATGAAAGAGGAAGCTGATATTATAAGAAGCGGGGCAAGACTTACATCTGCCGATAAATATTATTCCCTCATATATGATGAACCGGCGGTTTTATATGATTACTTTGATGATAATGAGATTGTATTTGTTTCCGAACAGCCTGTTCTTAAGGACAGAGTGAGATCCGTTCTTATGCAGTGGAGCGAGGATATGGCTGATTATAAAAAGGAGGGAATCCTTTGCAGAGGTCTTGACAGATTTATGAAGGAATGGCAGGATCATCTGCTTTATCTTTCCGAAAGAGATACGGTATTTACGGATAATTTTGCAAGGGGAAGCTGTGAACTCCCTCTCAGGGAGCTTGTTAATTTTACTGCAAAGCAGCTTTCACTATGGAGCGGCTCAATATCTGTGCTTTGTGAGGAGCTTGATATTACAGGACGGGATAAGACCTGTATTATTCTTGCAGGAACAAAAAAGAATACCGAAAATGTGTACAATGACCTTCTTGAAAAAAATATTGATGTCCGTCTGTTGTCGCCGGATGCAAAGATTGAGGAAAAGGGCATATACGTCACAGAGGGCAGCCTTAGTGCAAGCTTTGAATATCCGTCCGCACACTTTACGCTTATAACACACTCAAGGGTTGTGACAGCAGCACATAAGGACAGCAGAAAAAAGAAAAAAAAGGGTGCCTTATTCAGTCTTTCGGAGCTTTCTCCGGGGGATTATGTTGTACACAGTACGTATGGCATAGGACTGTTCGAGGGTGTACAGAAAAAAGAAATACATGGAGTGGTGAAAGACTACATCATAATAAAATATGCACAGGGCGACAGTCTTTATGTGCCTGTCACTCAGCTTGATATGATATCCAAATATATAGGTCCGAAAGAGGATTCCGCTGTAAAACTCAGCAGACTCGGAGGAAATGAATGGCAGAAATCAAAATCAAGGGTAAGAAAAGCTGTTAAGGATATTGCGGACAAGATGATAAAAATGTATTCCGAAAGGATGAGGGCAAAGGGATTTGCATTTTCGGGTGATAACGAATGGCAGAGGGACTTTGAGCAGAAATTTGAATATGAGGAAACAGAGGATCAGAAACGCTGTATAGCCGAGATAAAGGAGGATATGGAAAGACCTGTTCCGATGGACAGACTTCTTTGCGGTGATGTCGGATTCGGAAAGACCGAGGTTGCACTGAGGGCGGCATTTAAGTGTATAACGGACGGAAAGCAATGTGCCATGCTTGTCCCCACAACTATTCTTGCATGGCAGCATTACCAGACTATACTCAGGAGGTTTGAGGGCTATCCGATAAAGATAGAATTACTTTCAAGATTCAGAACACCTGCACAAAGGGAAGAGATAATAAAAAAGCTTCACCGCGGTGATATAGATATGGTAGTAGGTACACACAGTCTTATACGCAAGGAAATAGAATTTTATGATATAGGACTTGTTATAATTGACGAGGAGCAGAGATTCGGGGTTGAACAGAAAGAAAATTTTAAGGGATTATATAAGGGAGTGGATATACTCACACTTTCGGCTACTCCTATTCCGAGAACGCTTAATATGGCTATGTCGGGAGTCAGGGATATGTCGACACTCGAGGAAGCACCGCAGGACAGACATCCTGTGCAGTCATATGTACTTGAATACGACGAGGCGGTTATCAATGAGGCAATACGCCGTGAGCTGAGGAGAGGCGGACAGGTATTTTATCTTTATAACCGTGTTGAGGGAATAGAACAAAAGGCTGCGGATATAGCGAAAGCCATACCTGAAGCCAAGGTAGGGTTCGGGCATGGAAAAATGAGTGAATCGGAGCTTTCCGAGGTATGGAGAAAAATGCTTGAGCAGGAAATAAATGTACTTGTAAGCACAACAATCATTGAAACAGGGGTTGATATTCCGAGTGCTAATACACTTATAATAGAAAATGCGGATCGTATGGGACTTTCCCAACTGCATCAGTTGAGGGGCAGAGTCGGAAGGTCGAGCAGGAGGGCATATGCCTATTTTACCTTTGCGGCAAATAAGGCACTGAGCGAAATATCACAGAAAAGGCTCGAAGCTATAAGAGAATTTACGGAATTCGGTTCGGGATTTAAAATAGCACTGCGTGACCTTGAAATCAGAGGTGCAGGTGATATGTTCGGTGCGAGCCAACACGGACATATGACGGATGTAGGATATGATATGTATATGAAGCTTCTCGGAGAAGCCGTGAGCGAGGCAAAGGGTGAAAAACCGCATAGTGATGAAAATGATTGTGTCATTGATATTCAGGAGGATGCACACATACCCGAGGATTATATTGAAAATCTGAGCCATCGTCTTGAGATGTACAGACGGATTGCTGATATCCGCACGAATGAGGATGCGGGAGATGTTATAGATGAGATGATAGATCGTTTCGGGAATATACCGAAAACGGTTGAAGGTCTTATCAATGTTGCCCTTGTAAGAAGTAAGGCACATCAGAAGGGAGTGTCGGCGATACACGAACGCGATGGTCACATATGCATATATTTTCCGGAAATACGCTGTGAAGGTGCTGCTGATATTATGGAGAATATGGGAAGGCTCGGAAGACGGGCAAGTCTTGACATGGGAGCAAAGCCTCATATCCGCATAAAAATTGAACCCGGAGAAAGAGCGAGAGATGCATTGAGTGTTATATTTCAGACAAAAATAATGTAACGGTATTCGGGTATATGTATTTTAGAATATTATTGTTAAAAAAATACAAATTATTTTGTTCATTTTTTCAATTTATTTAGTTGAATTTTAATATTTGTTGTGATATAATTATGTAAATATTTCTCTATTTATGCTATTGATAGGTATAATGTGAGATATTGGAATTATTTATGGACGGAGGATGATTATGAACGGTTTTAAAGAAAAAGCAAGAAAAACTGTAAGTTTAGCATTAGCAGCAGCACTTATGAGTTCATTTACTGCAATTTCCGCTATTACTGTATCAGCATTTGACATTCTGCCTGAGGATTTTTCAAAGGCAGATCTCGAAGGTCACACAATGGGCGTTGTCGGTTCATTTAATGATTGGACTGAAGATGTTGTTTCAATGTCCGATGATGACGGTGACGGTATCTATGCAGGTGTAATTGAGGACGTTGCAGCAGGCAGCTATGACTTTAAGATTCGTCTTGACGGTGCTTGGGATTACAGTTGGGGTGTCTATGAGAATTACTATGATCGTACATTCAACAGCCAGACAAACTGCTCAATTACTTTGAACACCACCTCAGAGGTAGTTGTACTTCTTGATACTAACGGTGCGGATGCTAACGCTTGGTCGGTAGCTTATTTTGCACTTCCCGATAAAGGCGGCGACAAGAGCGGAGATTTTGCAGCAGAGGATCATACTTACGGTGCAATAGGTGACTTCAACGAGTGGAGCGGCGATGTCGCTGTGACAGAGCTTACACACGGAGTATATTGTGCTAACATAGGTGATATAGATGCAGGTCAGGGTTTCAAAATTCGTGCAGACGGTGATTGGGACTATAGTTGGGGTGTGTATGAAGCAGATGAAGATCGTACACAGAACAGCCAGACCAACTGCTCATTAACTGAAGATGGTAAGAATGTACACATTATACTTAACACAAACGGTTCCGATTTTCAGACTTGGCAGGTGGCTTATTTCTATACTGCTCCCGACGGAAATCTCAAATTTGTAGATGTAGGTCCTGACGCTGAAATTCCCGATGAGCCGTCAATAGATGAGCCATCGTACGAAGAACCGTCAGAAGAAGAGCCGTCAGAAGAAGAGCCGTCAGAAGAAGAACCGTCAGAAGAAGAGCCATCAACAGATGAGTCGTCAGAGGAATTTCCATACCCAGAAGAGTCTCTCTCTTATGGGCTTGATTTACCGACACAGCAGCAGATTAAAGACCGATATAAACAGCTTAATATCAACTTTACAAAATCTGTAGAATACACCACGAAATATTCGGTTACTCCTCCATATGCCGCAGGTGACATTTCGACCGCCGACAGGAAAAATGCGTTAGACACACTGAATTTTGTTAGGTTTGTCGCCGGTCTTCCCGATGATGTTGAACTTATAAGTGAGTATAACGAGCTCGCCCAAGCCGCTTCGCTCGTAAATGCGGCAAACAACAGTTTAAGCCACAGTCCGTCCTGTCCTTCGGGAATGTCAGACGAACTTTATAATAAGGGTCTTACAGGAGCGAGCGAATCAAACCTGGGAATGGGATATATGAATATTGTCCACTCAATAATCGACGGTTATATGGATGACTCAGACAGCCAAAACATAGACCGTGTCGGACATAGACGCTGGATACTTAACCCCTCTATGCGGTATACGGGCTTTGGATTTGTAAACAATTACACCGCACTCTATGCATTCGACGAAAGCCGCTCGGAGTCATTTGTGGGCGATTATGTAGCATGGCCGCCGAAAAATATGCCTATGGAACTTTATGGTGGCACAGAAGGCAATTATGCATTCTCCGTTACCTTGGGAGACGACTATGATTATCCTTCAATATCAAATGTAACAGTTAGCATTACTTCCAAAAAAGAGAACAAGACGTGGTACCTTGATGAAAACAGTACAAGTATTTCCGAATATCTCAACGTTGAAAACTCCTATTACGGCAACCCGAAATGCATAATTTTCAACGTTGGGAAGTTTGAAGAAGGCGACACGGTCTCCGTGACAATAAACGGCATTTATAAAAACGGTGTTGAAAATCCCATTTCGTATGACGTAAACTTCTTTACGATAGAAGAACCGAGCGAAGAACCGGACAGAGGTTTTCTTGAAGGACATACCATGGGAATTATCGGCAGTTTTAATGGTTGGTTAGATGATATAGCCGAAATGACAGACGAAGACGGTGACGGTATTTATGTAGGTGTAGTTGAGAATGTTGCTCCCGGCGATTATCAATTTAAGATTCGTCTTGACGGTACCTGGGATTATTGTTGGGGTGCCTATGAGTATGACTATGATCGTACATTCAACAGTCAGATAAACTGTGTGGTTCGTATTGATGAGGGTATTACCGCAAATATTGTGGTAGAGCTTGATACGACAGGCTCCGACTATTATATTTGGCCTATATCCTATAAGGTTATCAATGCTGAAACAGGCGAAGTAATTGAGGAAGTATATACAGGCAGAGAGGATGAGCCGTCAATAGATGAGCCGTCGTACGAAGAACCGTCAGAAGAAGAGCCATCGGAAGAAGAGCCGTCAGAAGACGAACCTCCGACTGATCTTGGCGACAACTATGAAACACAGGTAACAGACTATATTTATTACGATAACAGTGAAACTCAATGGTCAACAGTACACGCTCATTGGTGGAATTCGGACTATTCAAAGATAGTTGATCTTGAGGGTAACCTTTGGCCGTTTGAGCCACTTGATGAAAACGGTAATCAGGATTTCGCCAATGCATGGCCGGGAATTGAAATGACACAGATCCCCGGTACTAATATTTGGCAGGCAAGAATTCCGTTCGGTGCTGAAAAGATTATTTTTAACAATGGTAAGAATGATGATGAAATAAGCACTGATGTTATACCGGATGAGCAGGTTCAGGCAATAGCAGACGGAGATACAAGCATTGATGCTCTGTTGGCAGCGGATGTCGGTATGATGACATCAGACCTTGACTTTAATTCTGTGGTAAATGCAGGTCAGATTTATAAGATTAATACAGCAACAGCTCCGACGAGTGCCCGTGGTAAATGGAAGAACAGAAAGTGGACATTCGGTGCAGGCAGTTGGAGTGAATATGAAGGTGAATATCTTAGTGAAATATTGAATATTGAAGGTAGCACCGATGGTTTTTCATATGAAGTTAATGGATATGGCGATATAACTATAACCGGCTATGATGGCGATGGCGGAGATATCATTATTCCGGATAAGATTAATGGAAAGGCTGTTACGGAGATAGGAGAGAGGGCATTTTACAGTTGTCCCGGGTTGACAAGCGTAACAATACCCAACAGTGTTACATCAATAGGTAATGATGCATTTTTCGGTTGTACCGGATTGACAAGTGTAACAATACCTGACAGTGTTACATCAATAGGTAATGATGCATTTTTCGGTTGTACCAGACTGACAAGTATTAATGTCGATAAGGATAACAAAAACTATACATCCGAGAACGGTGTTTTATTTAACAAAGGTAAATTCCTTTTAATAAAATATCCCGAAGGCAAAAAAGGTGAATACATCATTCCTGACAGTGTTACATCAATAGGCGATCTTGCGTTTGCCCTTTGTCAAGGACTGACAAGTGTAACGATACCTGACAGTGTTACATATATAGGTAATTCGGTATTTGAAAATTGTAGCGGATTGACAAGCGTAACCATACCTGACAGTGTTACGTATATAGGCAATTATGCATTTGAAGATTGTACCGAACTGACAAGCGTAACGATACCTGACAGTGTTACATCAATAGGCGATTTTGCATTTGGATATTATTGGAACGTAGATGTTGAAGAATACTTACATACCAATCTGACAATATATGGTAAGGTTGGATCTGCTGCCGAAGAATATGCCGAAGAAAATGATATACCTTTTGTAGACGTTGATAATCCTGTTATACCTGTTGCAAGTGTAACGTTGGATAAGACAGAGTTAGAGATTGAAACAGGAAAAACAGCAACCCTGACGGCAACAATAACTCCGGACAATGCAACAAACAAAGAAGTAACATGGAGTACCAGCAACAGGAATGTTGCAACTGTATCAAACGGTACGGTTACGGCTGTAGGTGCAGGCAAGGCTACAATAACAGCAGAAACAAGCAATGGTATGAAGGCAACCTGTAATGTAACGGTAACTAACCCTGTAGTAGCTGTAACGGGGATAAAGCTTAACAAGACATCCGTAACACTTGAAAAAGGCAAAACCGAGAAACTGACAGCTACGATAACACCCGATGATGCAACCGATAAGACCGTAACATGGACAACAGACAACAATAAAGTTGCGGTTGTATCAGACGGAACAGTAAGTGCTGTCGGAGTAGGCACAGCGGTAATAACGGCAGAAACCGCAAACGGTATCAAAACAACCTGCACCGTAACGGTAAAGGAGCCGATTGTTGAAGTAACAGGAATAAAACTCAGCAAGACAAGCGTAAATCTTGAAAAGGGCAAGACAACAACAATAACTGCAACGATAACTCCGAGTAATGCGACAAACAAAACCGTAACATGGACAAGCTCCGATACGAAAGTTGCAACCGTATCAAACGGAAAGATTACGGCTAAAGCCGCAGGTACCGCAACCATAACGGCAAAATCAAACAACGGAAAGACAGCAACCTGTAAGGTTACTGTGAAAAATCCCACAGTTGCCGTAACAGGCATAAAACTGAGCAAAACAAGCGTAAATCTTGAAAAGGGCAAGACAACAACAATAACCGCAACGATAACCCCGAGTAACGCAACAAACAAAACCGTAACATGGACAAGCTCCAATACGAAAGTTGCAACCGTATCAAACGGAAAGATTACGGCTAAAGCCGCAGGTACCGCAACCATAACGGCAAAAGCAAGCAGCGGAAAAACAGCAACCTGTAAGGTTACGGTAAAAAATCCTGTTGTTAATGCATCAAGTATTAAGCTCAATAAGTCGAATATAACACTTGAAAATGGTAAGACCACAACTCTCTCGGCAGTTGTAAGCCCAAGCAATACCACAAACAAGACCGTTAAATGGACAAGTACCAATACAAAGGTGGCAACGGTATCAAAGGGCAAAATTACGGCAAAATCAGCCGGAACAACAATAATAATGGCGGAAACCTCAAACGGCAGAAAAGCGACCTGCAAGGTAACCGTAAAGAATCCCAAGACGGTAAATCCGACAAGCGTAAAACTCAGCAAGACAAGCGTGAGCCTGACAAAGGGCAAGTCAACAACGCTTAAGGCTACCGTATATCCGTCAAATGCCTCAAATAAAAAGGTTACATGGACAAGCTCGAACAAGAAAGTTGCAACCGTATCTAACGGAAAGATTACCGCAAAAGGAGCAGGTACGGCAACAATAACTGTTAAGACAGCCAATAACAAAAAAGCGACCTGCAAGGTAACCGTAAAGAATCCCAAGACGGTAAATCCGACAAGCGTAAAACTCAGCAAGACAAGCGTGAGCCTGACAAAGGGCAAGTCAACAACGCTTAAGGCTACCGTATATCCGTCAAATGCCTCAAATAAAAAGGTTACATGGACAAGCTCGAACAAGAAAGTTGCAACCGTATCTAACGGAAAGATTACCGCAAAAGGAGCAGGTACGGCAACAATAACTGTTAAGACAGCCAATAACAAAAAGGCGACCTGTAAGGTAACCGTGAAGAATCCCAAGACGGTAAATCCGACAAGCGTTAAACTGAGCAAATCATCCGTTACGCTTGGTAAAGGTAAATCAACAACACTCAAAGCAACAGTAAATCCGTCAAATGCCACAAATAAAAAGGTTACATGGACAAGCTCAAATAAGAAGGTTGTAACCGTATCCAATGGAAAGATAACGGCCAAGGGTGTGGGTACTGCAACGATTACAGTAAAAACAGCCAACAATAAAAAGGCAACTTGCAGAGTCACAGTCAAAAATCTTCCGACAAGCGTTAAGGTCAATAAGACATCCGCAACACTCAAAAAAGGCAAGACACTTACGCTTAAGGCAACGGTTAATCCTACTAAAAATGTTATAAATACCGTTACATGGTCAACAAGTAACAGTAAGGTTGCAACCGTTAAAAACGGAAAAATAACGGCAAAGGGCATAGGTACTGCGGTAATAACCGTAAAAACCTCAAACGGAAAAACAGCAAAATGTACAATCAAGGTAGTAAAGTAACAGTATAATTCTTTATGCCGTCAAAGTTATAATATGGCTTTGACGGCATATTCTGTGTGATTTCAGAAAAAATATTGATGAATATAAAATTTTTATGGACTTTATAGGTAAATTGGTGTATAATAACGGTATATGCCTATAATCGGTTGAAAGGAAGAAATGAAAATGAAAATAAAGAATTTTGTAAAACCTGTTGCCGTTATCGGTACGGCAGCAATGCTTATTTCGGCATCAGGCTGTTCCGATACGTCATGGAGCTTTAAGACCAAAAACAAGACCTTTACAAACGGCGGATGGATATATTATACCTATGCCGCTCTCAATGATGCCATTGATAAAATTGATGAGGATTCCGACAGCAGCTTTGACATAACCAAAGATGATATAACAAAGAAGAAGATTGAGAAAAAGGATGCACTTGACTGGATATATGACAATGCAAAGGAAAAGGCTATAGAATATCTGACAGTCGAGAAGCTTTGTAATGATAACAAGCTTAAGGCTGACAAGGACGAAATCAAGACAATGAAGGATAATTATCAGTCATTCTTTGATTCGGGATATATGGGAATATATGAACAGCTTGGCATTTCCGCAGATACATTTACGGATATCTACGGAACGTATAATTTGCGTTATGAGCAGCTTTTTGATTTTATATACGGCGAGGGCGGTTCAAAGGAAATTCCCGATGATGAAATAAGCAAGTATTTTACCGAAAATTATACAAGCTATTATTATATCCCGTACTCATTCAAAACAACGGACGAAGACGGCAACGAAACGGATGTGGACGATGAAACAAAGGACAAGGTTATAACTGATTTTGCAAAATATGCAAAGGAGCTTAACGAAGGCAAGACTACGGATGACATAGATACGGAGTATAAGGAAGATTTTGAAGTAGAAACTTCTCCGAGTGTCAAAGCAACGACAATTATGAGTGATGCCAACGTTCCCGAAGATTTGCAGAAGATAATCGAAGATCTTGGTGATAAAAAAGCGACAGTAAAGACAATTGATGATACACATTATCTTGTATACAAAGGCTCAATTTCCGAGGAGGCGAAAGCACTTATTGACGGAACCTCCGAGAATACCACGGTAACAGCGGATACAATTCGTCACAAGATGAAGGATGATGAATTTGAAAAGTATGTTGACAGTGAGGAAAAGAAGCTCAAGTATGAGATGAATGATGCCTGCATATCAAGATACACTGTTCAGAGAACCATAGACATAGTAAAATCCTATACAGCAAGCCAGTCAGCAAGCTGATGGCGGGCGGGCGGCGTGCCGCCGCTGTCATGTTCGCGGTTTCGCTCACTTGCGTTCGCTTTGTTTATGATGAAGGGCAGTCTGTTTCCGCGATAATTAGTTTGCCTGACGGAATGCGGAAGAAAGTGTCGAGAGCGGCTCTGCGAGCCGCTCCGCCGTAAGAAAGTTATGGCGGGCAAAACATTAGTTTTAGGTCAAGCCTTTTTCAAAAGGCTTGCGGTTTCCAAAGGCAGAGCCTTTGGTCGCCGTCCGCAGACGGCGAAAGCTCCAATCCTTCACGCCTGGGCAAGGGGTGAATTTAAAAACAGCCCGGTGGGCTGTTTTTAAAGAGGGGTCGCCCTGCGAGAGGGCGACCCCTTATAATTAATCACCATATCTGACCTCGGCGACACTTCGCCGACAAAACGAACTATCGTCCGGAAAAGCAAACAACAAGTTTTGTTAAAAAACTCTGACGTTTATATGACTCAGGAGGTAGTTTTGTGTATAGACTTATGATTGTTGAGGATGACTGTGGAATTGCCTGTGCGATTAAGGAACAGGCTGAATTGTGGGATTTTGAGGTATATATATCGGAAAATTTCAGAGATATTCTCAGTGACTTTGCACATTTTCAGCCGCATATTGTCCTTATGGATATATCACTGCCTTTTTTTAACGGATATCATTGGTGTTCGGAAATACGAAGAATATCCTCTGTTCCGATAATATTTATTTCGTCTGCGGCAGATAATATGAATATCGTTATGGCTGTGAATATGGGTGCTGATGATTTTATAGCAAAACCGTTTGACCATAGTGTGCTTATGGCTAAAATACAGGCACTTCTCAGAAGAACCTATGATTTTGCCGGGAGCGTTCCTTTGATTGAGCATAAGGGAGCAATTCTTGATACGGGGGATAATTCTTTAAGCTTCGGCAGTGAAAAGATACCCCTTACAAAAAACGAATATAAAATACTTTTGTGCCTTATGCAAAATAAGGGAAAGGTAGTCAGCCGAGAAAGGCTTATGGAGAAGCTGTGGGAAAGTGATAGCTTTATAGATGACAATACTCTTACGGTAAATATAAACCGTCTGAGGAAAAAGCTTGACGGTGCAGGACTTGAGGATTTTATTCAGACAAAATTCGGAGTGGGGTATATTGTAAAATAGGGGGATATATGAATCTTTTTCTGTCATATCTGAAATATCATAAAAGGCTGATACTTTGCTGTTTATTATTCTGTGCAGTGTTTATTGCGGTTTTTGCTCTGTATCACCTCCCCATTGAAGCGGTTATGTATCCTTTCGTGTTATGTTTGCTGATGACTGTGGTCGTTGTAATATATGATTATATACGAACAAGACAAAGATATAAAAAGCTTGAAGACCTGAAAAAATTTACGGAAACCATAATTGAGGATTTTCCGCCGCCGGAAAGTGTGGAAGAGGAGCAGTATACCGAAATAATATCCGTTCTTAAAAATGAAATAACACAACTTGAATCCGTATCCCGAAAAAAATATAATGATGTAATTGAATACTATACCCTATGGGTGCATCAGATAAAAACACCTATTGCTTCCATGCGGCTTACCCTGCAAAATGAGGACAGCGAATTTTCAAGACGTATATCGGGCGATCTGTTCAGAATAGAACAGTATGTTGAAATGGTACTAACATATTTAAGACTTGACAGCGACAGCAGTGATTATGTTTTCAGAGAATGTGAGATTGATAATATAATCCGCAGATGTATTAAAAAATTTGCCTCCGAATTTATCGACAAACATCTGAGCATTGATTTTACTCCGACAGAGGAAAGGGCAATAACGGATGAAAAATGGCTCTCATTCGTTATTGAGCAGATTTTGTCCAATGCACTCAAATATACCCGACAAGGCGGGATAAGGATGTATATGAAAAAACCGAAGATACTTTGTATTGAGGACAGCGGAATTGGAATTGCACCGGAAGATTTACCTCGGATATTTGAAAAGGGGTACACGGGAAATATCGGAAGAATCGAAAAACATTCAAGCGGCATAGGACTTTATCTTTGCAGGAGAATATGCGATAATTTAGGTATAAAAATAACAGTGCAATCTGAAATAAATAAGGGAACAACGGTAATGCTTGATATGGGCAGGCTTAAGCGTGTGACATAAATGTAAGAAATCAAGAGGGAAATGTAAGCCGATTCAATGGCGTACATTTCCCTTTTCTGATAGAATTATAGCATAAGAAAGGAGAAGATAGAAATGTCAGCATACAAACTCAACATTGAAAGCAAAGATACCGCATCGGAGCTTTTGGAGGTTGACGGTCTTAAAAAGACATATACCACACGTTTTGGCGGAAATAAGGTAGAGGCACTCAAAAATGTTAATTTTAAGGTTGAAAGAGGGGAATATGTGGCTATAATGGGCGAGTCCGGCTCGGGAAAAACCACACTTCTCAATATCCTTGCCGCACTTGATAAACCGACAGGCGGAAAAATCATACTTGACGGTAAGGATTTCTCAAAGCTTAAAGAATCCGCCGTTACGAAATTCAGAAGAGATAATCTCGGCTTTGTCTTTCAGGAATTTAATCTTCTTGATACCTTTACATTGGAGGATAATATCTATCTTCCGCTTGTGCTTGCCGGTACGGATTATAAAGAAATGCACAGCAGACTTATGCCGATTGCGGAAAGGCTTGAAATAGACGGGCTGCTTAAAAAATATCCGTATGAGGTATCGGGAGGACAAAAGCAAAGAGCAGCCGTTGCAAGGGCTCTTATAACCGAGCCTAAGATTATACTTGCCGATGAACCGACAGGTGCACTTGATTCAAGGTCATCGGACGAGCTGCTGAGGCTTTTCGGTGAAATTAACGGGCAGGGTCAGACTATACTCATGGTGACACATTCCGTAAAGGCGGCAAGCACGGCGGGACGTGTGCTGTTTATAAGGGACGGAGAGGTATTCCACCAAATGTATAAGGGAGAGGACAGCAGTCAGAAATTCTATCAGAAGATATCCGATACGCTTACACTCCTTGCGACAGGCGGTGATAGAAAATGAAAAAATCATTCTATCCGGGTCTTGCCTTTCAGAGCATAAAAAAGAACAGAAAAATATATTTTCCGTATATTCTTACCTGCATAGGCATTGTAATGATGCATAATATTGTAAGTACGCTCAGCGAGGACGAGCTTCTGTATGTCGAGAGGGGCAGGGAATTTGTAAAGATAATAATGAATTTCGGCAAATGGGTCATTGCGGTGTTTGCCTTTATATTCCTGTTTTATACCTACTCCTTTATTATCCGCAGAAGAAAAAAGGAATTCGGTCTTTATAATATTCTTGGAATGGAAAAGAAAAATATTGCCCGTATCTTATTTTGGGAAACTCTTATAACAGCGGTCATATCGCTTGGTGCAGGTATTCTGTTCAGTATAGTTTTCTATAAAGCGGCGGAACTGTGCATGATGAATATGCTTGGGGGGGATTTATCCTATGATTTTCAAATTTTCCCGAATGCAATTCTTAATACGGTTGAAGTATTCGGAATACTGTTTGTAATACTATTTCTTAGCTCTGTCGGACGTGTTAAATTCCTCAATTCAATTTCACTTCTGAAAAGCGAAAATGTGGGTGAAAAGCCGCCAAAAGGTAATATTATCTTTGCAATTATCGGACTTGTAATGCTTGGGGCAGCGTATTACGGAGCTGTTACTATAGACAATCCCATACAGGCACTGAATGAATTTGTTATTGCAGTTATTATTGTAATTATTGCAACATATCTGATAATGATATCGGGTTCGGTTGTATTTTGCAGGCTATTGAAGAAAAACAAGAAATATTATTATAGGTCCAATCATTTTGTATCCGTTTCATCAATGGCATACAGAATGAAGAGAAACGGTGCAGGTCTGGCTTCAATATGCATACTTGCAACAATGGTATTGGTTACGGTTGCCATGACATCATGTCTGTACTTCGGCAATGAGGATATTGTGAATGTAAGCTATCCCCGTGAAATAAATGTTTCCATTTCCACTAACAGCGTTGACGGACTGAGTGATGATATAATAGAGCCCATTAAGAAAGAAATTTCCAAGACAGTAAAAAATGAGGGTGCAAAAACCGATAATATATATGAATTCCGTTGTGCCTTTATAACTGGTCTGACTGTCGGAGATACTGTTGAGGTGGATTCGGAAAGAGTGAACAGAACGGGTATATCCTATTCCGACCTGATAAGCTTTCAGTTTATGAACCTGAGTGATTATAACCGCATGATGGGAAGTAATGAAACGCTAAAGCAGGACGAAGCATTGTTTTTCAGCGACAAGTCTTATGATTATGACAGTATATCTTTCCGCGGAGGAAATACTTTTAAAATTAAAACTAAGGACAGTATGTTTTCAAGCCATATGCAGGGGTTGGATCAGATGGTATCTGTAGGAGTTATAGTCGTACCAAATATTAAGGAGGCCATTGACGGACTGAAAGATATGAAGCTGAGCAGCGGAAATTCGATGATGACATATTATTGGGATTATTTTTTTGACACAGGTCTTGATGAGGAGGCTCAGATTGAATTATCGAAAAATATAGAGGAAAGTATATCTGAATATTGCACAAAAAATTCCCTTTATAGTGAACTTATAGATTTTGACGAAGCTGCAAGCCGTGCGAGTAATAGAGGGGATATATTCTCGCTTTGTGCAGGTCTTTTCAGTATAGGTATTGCACTCAGCGTTGTATTCCTTTTCGGTGCGGTTTTGATTATATATTATAAGCAGGTATCGGAGGGCTATGAGGATCAGTCAAGGTTTGATATCATGCAGAAAGTAGGCATGACAAAGAAGGAGATACGCAAAAGCATAAATTCACAACTTCTTACGGTGTTCTTTTTACCGTTGATTTTTGCGGGTTGTCATCTCATATTTGCGTTTCCGTTCATACAGAAAATGCTGATTTGCTTTAAGATAAGCAATACACCGCTTCTTATTTTTGTAACGGCGTTAAGCTTTGTTATATTTGCACTATTTTATGTATTCGTATATAAAATAACGTCAAATTCGTACTATCATATAGTCAGTGATGCAAAAAACAAGGAATAAACAGATTCCCCTAAATAAAATAACAGCGAAGGATGCACGGAGTTTTTCGTGCATCTTTTGCTGTCTTAATAATTAACTTCAGGGCTGTCCGCACGGGCAGTATGTTTTTTTGCGTTGTTTATTTTCACGATTATACTCTTGTTTGGAATTGACATTGATTCCTTAATAGAGTAAAATATAAAATATATATTATATAACTTCATTAGTTGAGGCGTTTAAATAATGACTGCTTTTTTAAGAAGAACATGGGCAGAGGTCGATGTCGATGCTATCAAGCATAATTACGACATAATAAGACAGGCTGTTCGGAAAGATACGGATATAATGTGTGTTATAAAGGCCGATGGATACGGTCACGGGGCGGTATTTCTTGCAAAGCTGTATGAACAGTTCGGTGCGGATAAATTTGCCGTGTCCAATATAGAAGAGGCTATGCAGCTGCGTGAAAACGGGGTCAGTCTGCCTATACTTATTCTTGGCTTTACGCCTGCCGACATGGCAAAAGAATTGGCGGAAAATAATATCTCTCAGGCTGTTTTTACGGAGGATTATGCAAGGGAGCTTTCGGAATTTGCCGTCAAAAATAATGTAAAGGTAAAAATTCATATAAAGATTGATACCGGAATGAGCCGTATAGGCTTTATGTATCAGAATACGGAGCGTGACGCTGAGTCGGTTGACATTATACAAAGAGTATGCCTGCTCCCGAATCTTATACATGAGGGTATTTTTACACATTTTGCTCTGTCCGACGAGGGAGAGGATGGAGTTGTTCCGACAACACATCAGCTTGACTGCTTTGTAAATGCAGTGGAAAGGCTGAAAGAACGTGGCATTGAATTTGAAACGGTACATTGTTCAAACAGCGGTGCAATTATAGATTATAAGCAGGCAAATTTTGATTGTGTCCGTGCGGGGATAATATTATACGGTCTTTCGCCGTCCGAAAAGCTTGCAGGCAAGTTGGATTTGCGGCCGGCAATGAGGATAAAAAGTGTTATAGCACAGATAAAGACAGTTGCTCCCGATACTCCCGTAAGCTACGGCGGTACGTTTGTTACGGATAAACCCACGAAGATAGCGACTGTTCCGGTAGGCTATGCGGACGGTTATACAAGAAGTTTGGGAAATCGTGCATATATGACAGTAAGGGGAAAGAAAGCACCTGTTATCGGACGTGTATGTATGGATCAGGTGATGCTTGATATCAGTGGAATAGATGAAGTAAAAGTCGGTGATGAGGTTACGGTTATCGGTGACGGAAGTGATAATGCTCTTTCCTTTGATGATATAGCAAAGCTTACGGGTACGATAAATTATGAGGTAGTATGTCTTGTAGGAAAGCGTGTGCCGAGAGTTTATCTGAAACACGGAAAAAATATCGGTATAATGGATTGCTTAAAATCCAATAATTAACCGTGCAATAAATTACGAACATAAAGTGGCTTTTAACCTGCTACAGGAGGTAAGTATTATATGAAGCTTTTGGTTCTTGACGGAAACAGTATTCTTAACCGTGCTTTTTACGGAATAAAGCTCTTGACAACAAAAAACGGACAATATACAAATGCGATTTACGGATTTATGACGACCTTTCAGAAACTGCTTGACGAAAGTAATCCCGATGCGGTCGCTGTTGCATTCGATCTTAAAGCACCTACATTCCGACACCTGATGTATGCAGGATATAAGTCAAACAGAAAGGGTATGCCCGAGGAGCTTGCTCAGCAATTACAGCCGCTTAAAGATCTTATATCGGCTTTAGGATATAAAATAGTCACTTGTGAGGGATATGAAGCTGACGATATACTCGGCACACTCGCAAAAAAATGTACCGATGAGGGTTATGAATGTATTATAGCAACAGGCGACAGGGACAGCCTTCAGCTTGTTTCACCGACAGTTTCCGTCCGTATGGCTGCAACAAAATTCGGTAAGCCCGAAGTGACATTGTATGATGAGGCGAAAATAAAAGAAGTGTATGGTGTAGAGCCAAAACAGCTTATTGACATAAAGGCAATTCAGGGAGATACCTCCGACTGTATTCCCGGTGTTCCGGGAATAGGAGAAAAGGGAGCATCAGACCTTATAAAAAGATTCAAGAACCTCGATAACATATATGAAAATCTCGAAACGATTGATGTTAAGCCGGGTATAAGAAAAAAGCTTATCGAGGGAAAAGAAAGTGCATATATGAGCCGCACACTCGGTACTATTAATACGGAAGCTCCGATAGATACTAATATAGAAAACTATATACCCGAGGAAAAGGATAAATCCGCAGTTGCAACGCAAATGGCAAGGCTGGAGTTTTTCTCCCTTATGGAAAAATGGGGAGTAGGAGCAGAGGGTATCGGGCATATTCAGACGGAAACGGATAGTTCACAGGAGGACAGAACGCTTGAATGTGTAACGGATTTTCAACTGATTGATATATACGATGAGCTTGACGGAAAAACTGTAGATTTTCTTGCCAAAACGGACGGAGCGGATATAACGGAACTTAAATTTTGTGTTGATGATAGGGTATATACCGCAGATAATTTTACAGCAGATTTTCAGGATTTTGTCGAGAAATTTCTCAGTAATAAAAACATAAGAAAAAGAACGCATAATATCAAGCCTGTATTCGCAATTGCCGACAAAGCAGGCTTTGAGTGTGAAGGAATAGAATTTGATACCATGCTTGCAGGATATCTTCTTAACCCTAACGCTTCGGACTACATCATGGAAAGGCTTATCGGAGAATACAGTATTTCTCCGCTTAAGACAGATAATGCAACAGGGCTTGAAAGCTTTGTTCCGCTTGCCGATAAGCTTGCAAAGGAAATAGAGGCAAAGGAACAGACCCACCTTCTGCATGATATAGAAATACCGCTTGCACGGGTGCTTGCATCAATGGAAAATACCGGATTTGCTGTTGACAGACAGGGAATATACGAATACGGCGAAAGTATGAATGATGAAATAGACAGACTCAGGGCAAGCATATGCGGATATGTCGGTTATGACTTTAATATAAATTCGCCAAAGCAGTTAGGCTCTGCACTTTTTGAAAAGCTTGCATTGCCTAAAGGTAAAAAAACAAAAAGCGGATATTCCACAAGTGCAGAGGTTCTTGAGGAACTCAGGGATTATCACCCCGTTATAAATGAAATACTTGAATACCGCACACTTACAAAGCTGAAATCCACCTATTGTGACGGACTTCTCAAGGTTATAGGTGAGGACGGAAGAATACATTCAAGCTTTAACCAGACTGAAACAAGAACAGGAAGAATAAGCTCAACAGAACCTAATTTACAGAATATCCCTGTAAGAACAGATAGGGGAAAGGAGTTCAGAAGATTTTTTACAGCACCGGACGGATGTAAACTTGTTGATGCGGATTATTCGCAAATAGAGCTTAGGGTGCTTGCACATATCGCAAATGATAAGAATATGACAGAAGCTTTTGAAAACAATTATGATATCCATACCTCAACGGCAGCTAAAGTATTCGGACTTCCCGATGAGATGGTAACATCGCAGTTAAGAAGCCGTGCAAAGGCTGTTAATTTCGGAATAGTTTACGGAATAAGTGCATTTTCGCTTTCAAAGGATATAGGAGTATCAAGAAAAGAAGCGGATAAATATATTAAAGATTATCTTAAACTGTACAGCGGAATAGATAATTATATGAAAAATGTGGTTGAAAATGCTAAACGTGATGGATATGTTACAACTATGTTTGGCAGAAGAAGATATCTTCCCGAGCTTGCTTCGTCAAACCATAATATACGCTCGTTTGGTGAAAGAGTCGCAAGAAATATGCCGATTCAGGGAAGTGCGGCGGATATAATCAAAATAGCCATGATAAGGGTGTATGACCGGCTTAAAAAGGAAAATATGAAATCCAGGCTTATACTTCAGGTTCATGACGAGCTTATTGTCGAGGCACCGGAGGAGGAGGCTGAAAAGGCGGCTCAACTTCTGAGCGAGGAAATGCAGAATGCAGTTAGTCTTTCTGTTCCGTTGACAGCAGATTCCGGAATAGGAAAAACATGGTTTGAGGCTAAAGTTTAAAATAATTGGAGGGGTGCAAATATGCTGCATATTTTATTTGTTTGTACAGGCAATACCTGCCGCAGTCCGATGGCAGAGGCTATATTTGCAAAAAAATCCGAGGAATACGGAATAAAAAGTATTATAAGCAGTGCCGGAATAGGTTTTGTCGGAGAAAGCGGAGTGTCGCAAAATGCTGTTACGGTCTGTAATGAAATAGACATAGATGTAAGCGGACATAAGCCGAGGATAATACGTGAAAGGGATCTGGAGGTTGCTGATCTGTTTGTCGCTATGACTGAGGGACACGCAGAAACACTCAGAACAATCGGCGTGGACGATAAGAGGATATATGTTCTCGGCAATGGTATACCCGATCCGTACGGTTCGGATCTTGTGACATACAGAAGATGCCGCAAAGCAATTGAAGAAGCTATTGATAAACTTTGTGAATATCTTAAAGAAAATTATCCTCAATGTATCGGGGGAATACCGAGTGAATAAATTTACGCTTGTACCTATGAATGAAAATCATATACCCGAACTTGCAAATCTTGAAAGAATTTGTTTTTCTCAGCCGTGGTCGGAAAAAAGTCTGAGCGAGGAGCTTGACAACAGAACGGCACATTTCATTGTTGCGGAATTTAATGGTGTTGTCGTGGGTTATATAGGTGTTTTTGTAGTGTATGAAAGCTGTGATATTTCCAATATTGCGGTATTTCCCGAATACAGACGTCAGGGTATCGGTAGACTTTTGCTCGAGGGAGCCTGTGATGTTGCCCAAAAGGGCGGTGCAGAGTCGATATCCCTTGAAGTACGTCCGTCAAACGAGGGAGCGATAGCATTATATCGTTCTGTAGGCTTTGAGGAGGTCGGACTGAGGAAGAATTTTTACAGGAACCCCACAGAGGATGGTCTTATATTATCAAAGAAACTTATCAGTAAAGAAACGGTGAAAATGAATGAGAATTTTAGCAATTGAAAGCTCCTGCGATGAAACAGCGGCTGCCATTATCGAAGACGGAAGAAAAATAATATCCTCGGTAATTGCAACTCAGGTCGATGAACATAAGCTGTATGGAGGAGTTGTTCCCGAAATAGCGTCAAGACGGCACTGTGAGGCGATTAACGGAGTAGTGGCGGAAACTCTGGAGCGTGCGAATATGGGACTTGACGAAATTAATGCTTTGGCTGTTACGTATGCCCCCGGACTTATAGGTGCGTTGCTTGTTGGAGTAAACTTTGCTAAGGGATTGTCGCTTGCCACAGGTTTGCCGCTTATACCGGTACACCATCTGCGTTCACATATTGCGGCTAATTATCTTGCACATCCCGAGCTGGAGCCGCCTTTTTTATGCCTTGTTGTATCCGGCGGACATAGTCATATTGTTGAGGTTAAAAATTATACCGAAATGAAAGTTATCGGCAAAACAAGAGATGATGCCGCAGGTGAAGCTTTTGACAAGGCGGCAAGAACTATGGGTATGTCATATCCCGGCGGCATACATCTTGATAAGGCGGCAGAATACGGAAATGAGGAAAGATATAAATTGCCTCAGCCGAAAGTGAGTGGTTCAGAGTATGATTTTAGTTTTTCAGGTCTTAAAACTGCCGTTATTAATCTTATACATAATGCAAAGCAGAAAGGCGAGGAAATCAATGTAAATGATTTATCAGCCTCTTTTCGTAAGGCAGTTGTTGACAGTCTTATAAATAATTTTATCAGGGCGGCGGAAAATATGGGTTATAATAAACTTGTTCTTGCCGGCGGAGTATCTGCAAATTCTCTCTTAAGGCGGAGAACTTCCGAAGAGGCAGAAAAAAGGGGTTGGAAATGCTATTATCCTCCGCTTGAACTTTGCGGAGATAATGGTGCGATGGTTGGTTCTCAGGCATATTATGAATACATGGCAGGCAATATTGCCGATATGTCTCTTAATGCTGCCGCAACGAAAAATATAGAGGCAAAATTTAACCTAAACGGGTAAGAAGTCCCCCGCCTCTGCAAGCGGGGGATATGATTTTGCAGAGTTTGATACAACGCCGAGGAAAACCCAAAAGTGTGCCTTTGCGGTGTAATTTTCGCTTGCGGTGTAAATTGTATGTCGGGTGATGCCCGGTTATTTGTATGAGCCTATTCTTGTTGTTTACACTTTTATATATCGGGTCGCCCGTGAGGTGCCGAGCCGTTTAATGACTCCGCTTTTGACCATTGCACCCAGCACAGCCTCCACTGTGGTCGGGCTGACATCGGGGAGAATCTTGCAGATCTCTGCCTTGGAAAGAGGCACCGGGCTATTCAGCACTGTGGCTTCTACACGAGCCTTTTTCGTGATCCGTTTTCCGTTCACTACTGCAAACCGCTTGTCTAACTCCTTATAGCACATATAGAGCGTGGAGAGAAAATTTTCTATAAATGGGAAATAGCTGTTTTCATTCGTGTCCCATCCGATGGAGGATTGCCGCAGAGCTTCATAGTAATAGGCTTTGCAGTTGTTGATCTGTTCTTCAAAAGATACATATTTCCCGGCATCATAGCCGTTTTTATAAAGAAGCAGCAGGGAAAGCAGACGGGACATTCTGCCGTTACCGTCCCTGAATGGGTGAATGCAGAGAAAATCGAGAATAACACAGGGGATCAGCAGAAGCTGATTGATGTTCGCATCATCCCGTGCTGCAAGGTAGGCCAGTTCCAACTGTTCCATTGCTTTTGGGGTTTCCGCGGCGGATGTCGGGCGGAATCGCACGCGGCGGTAGCCATTTGCATCCACTTCCAAAATCACATTGTCGCCCGTCTTATACTGACCGCCATATTCATAGCCGGCAATTGACATCATCATCTCATGCAGACGGAGAATATCCCGCCGGGTAAAGTCGATATGGTCAAAGCCCAAGTGGATCTCGTTCAGTGCGTCCCTATATCCGGCGATCTCCGCCTCATTGTGGTTTAAGGGCGCACTGTTTTGATTGACGATGGCAGCGATACGCTCATCACTGGTGACAATTCCCTCAATGGCATTAGAACTTTTGATGGATTGCACCTTGGCGACAGCTTCAAGTTCCGTAAAAATTTTTGCGTATTCCTCTTTTCGGACGCCTGCCATAGTTTTAAGTGCCGAAATATTCGCTGTAAGATTTACAAGCCTCGCCGGTAACAGGCCGTTATTCAAAAAAGAGTAATCAAACTTTCTCATACATTGTCCTCCGTTTCTGCATATTATTATATTATTTTATATGCAGTAAGTCAAGAGGGCGGCAATGTTTACTGCATATAATTCCGATATAGTATATGCAGATAGAAATATAAGTTATGCAGAAAAAGATAAACGATACAGTCTCCCGTGCCGCGATTTTCTGAACGTTTTTATCTTTTTCAAGCAAGCAGCCAAATCCGCCTATCCTCCGAAAGTAGAAGAGCAGACGTTGTCTTTTATATTCTTAATAGTTTACTTGCTCAAAAAAGACGGCTCCCCACCGAGGATCTGCTCGGCATTGGAGAGTCGTCTTTATGTGTTTATGCCTTTGTTTCAAGTCTTTTTCGGCACTTCTGCACCGGAGAAGGCTTTTTCTGTTTGTATCAAAATCAGCAGGAACACAGAGTATGTTTTTGACAAATATGTTATTATTCAGGCGTCCATATATCTTTTGACAGCATAGTTTTTGCAATCGTTTACAAGATTTACAATATGGTTTACCACAACTTCGGGTGGCTCTTTTATTCCTTTTGTTATCCATGTGACAACACTACCGATAATTCCATAGGAAAAAAATTCGGCAATAAACATCTTGTCATTGGTTGCAATAAGCTTTTTGCCTGCTGCATCATCTATAATTTCCGCAAAAATTCTTGTGCTTACCGTATGTATATATTTTTGGAATTCCGAACTGTAGGATGTGCGTAGGGCATTTGTATAAAATTTTGAATTGTTGCTTACTACTGTAAGCATTTTAATTAAATTGTTGCTCCAGTTGTCTACAGTAATATCGGTTATAAAAGGATATATTACTTCATTACAAAATATCTGATTAAGCAGATCATATTTATCCTGAAAATGGTAATAAAATGTCTGTCGGTTAATTCCGCAGACATTTGCTATATCCGATATTGTTATTTTTTCAAACGGCTTTTTTTGCATAAGCTCTTTAAAGCCGGCTGCAATAATTTTTTTAGTAATAGATGATTCAGACACGGCTGCCTCCATACTGTTTTTTTATTATATTAAAAGTATATCATAATTATGTCATATTTGCAACAATCGCAATGAAAAAAGCGGATGTATGCCCATATGGAGCAGGGCAACCGCATGAAAAAGTAGAAGAAATATGTTATAATTGACCAAAGGGAG
>X301_European_Hare__coassemble_856_pt1 | contig 70403 bp, 55 predicted proteins | sample X301_European_Hare__metabat2_low_PE_012 | metagenome-assembled genome bin X301_European_Hare
GAAAATTTTGAGCAGAATATAAACTCATATTATTAAGATAACATGAAAATATTGAGCAAAAATAAAACTTACAATAGTAAGACAATATGAAAATTTTGAGCAGAATATAAACTCATATTATTAAGATAACATGAAAATATTGAAACTCACAATAGTAAAACAATATGAAATAACTAAGATTTAAGCGAATAGAACAGCGAGTGATAAAAAATGAATATTATAGTGATAGTTATTATATTGGTTGTAATAATAGGTTTGATTAAAGGTATTGCGAATGACCCGAATAGAATAGGAAAAAGAGGAGAAAAGCTGATAAAGAATATATTAATAGATAGTGGATTAGGTAGTGAAGAAAGAATACTGAATAATATTTATATACCGTACAAAGATAAGACGTCAGAGGTTGATGTTCTGCTATTACATGAAACGGGAATTTATGTTTTTGAAAGTAAAAACTATTCCGGTTGGATATTCGGAGATGAAGACCAGTATAAGTGGACACAAATGATCAATAAAAATACTAAGAAAAAATTTTACAATCCAATTAAGCAGAATATTACACATATAAATGCATTGTCAAAATTTTTAGGAATAGATAGAACAAAAATGAAATCGTACATAGTTTTTTCGGAACGATGCGAGCTCAAGAAAGTACCTGAGAACAACGAACAGTATAAGGTACTTAAAAGAAACAGACTATCAGAATTTATAAAGGTTGATATAGAAAAATCAGAAGATATTTTTACAGACGAAGAAATCAGGAATATATTTGAGAAACTAAAACCACTGACAAACGCCTCAGAAGAAGTAAAGAAAAAGCATATTGAAAATATAAAGGAATAAAATATAATTTGATATGATACATATATCCGCATCCGCAGCAAAAGGTTGCGGATTTTATTATTTTAAGAGGGGATTGGCAAATATACGTAATGTCGCAAAATTAAAGTTTTGCGACATGAGGGATAGGGAAAACTCATTTAAGCACCAAAGCTGCCTGTTTTCATAACATTCGCAGATTGACAAGCGTATATCGGTATTCGCAGTTAATTCTCAGACCGACTTATCTTTAAATCTTTATTTAGGACTGAAACCGGATTCTTCCGAAAACCTGATTTGAATAATCATTAAAACCGTACATGAAAATAAAATCATTGATGTTGGAATTGACTTCATATTATTTATTCTGTAATTACAAATACCGATATACAATCTGAAATATTCCGATAACATGATTTCGGAAACTATTTCATAATTCTTCCGGTATGCTGTTGCGGATCATTTTAAGCATCGGTCTGTTCGGATACACTCGCTGCTTATTTCAGATTATGCCATCTTATTTTATATGCCGAATAAAATGCTGATGTCGCAAAATATTATGAAAGTGTGTATATGTATATTTATTATATGTATATTTTATAAAACGAGCCTTGTTGCTTCAATAATCAAAAAGGCTCGTTTTATTTACAACTTTGTTCTGTTTCTGTAATCTGTTTTTTAGAATTGCGGAAAGATATTCCGATACATTGTAAGCTTGTGATATAAAATTACTCACTTTCCGTAATAAAACACCTTTCCTTTCGGTCTGAACGGCAGAGTATTACCTTCGGGTATGAGAAAAGCGTGTTCATGCCTGATTTTAAGATCACTTTCAATATATCCGTCTGTGATAATCAGAATTGGACCATCCTTTGGAAAATCCTTTGCACATTCCAAAAGATTAATCCCGGGCTGTAAAACCGTGCCTCCCCTACCCGTAACCTCTACCCTTCCGGCAATTTCCTCCGGAGAAAGATAACCCTTGTCATAGGCTTGTGCATCACAGAAAATAACCCGTGCTTTGGGTACATTTTTTGCATCGGCATAGCTTGCTATGGCACCGAGTGCGATACCGATATCCTTAGCGGACATGGAACCGGATGTATCAATAACTACTCCGAAAGTACGCCCCTCCGTCTGTGTATCGTCAATAAAATACCTCGGGCGGGGAATGTCGGGAGTAGATGACTGTCGGCGGCTTGGTCTTGCGTAGGTACGGTGCTTTTCAATAGGAGCAAAGAAATCATCAAACCATTTTGCAAGCTTTACATCCCACGGTATGGGCGGCATGGCAAGTGCCCGTATTTCCTCAATAAGTCCGGCAGGTATAAGTCCTCTGCCGCTGTTAATATGATATTCAAGACCCTGCATAAGGGCGTTTTTGCAGAAATCATCAAGACTGATGCTGCCGCCCATTTTTTCTCCGACTCCGATAATATCGCCCTTACCGTATCCCCGAAATGTCATAAGCCTGCGGTTGATCCTTATATTGCGTACCAACTCGTCATAAATTTCCTCAGCAGACATACCTTTGAGGTTTTCATCATACATAAGACCGTTTTCGGGCATAATACCGATATTCATTTCTTTCAGCCATCCGTTGACTACATAATCACAGGCAATATTCCACAGATAGTGATCTCTTCCTTTTGACCTGTTTGCATGGTCAAGACCTGCATGGAGATATTCATGACCCAGTACAAATTTAAGCTCCTCAACAGAAAGACCTGATGCGGGATTGACATATATTTCCTTAAGACCGACATCAACGGCAGCAATCTGTATTTCATTTTTCTGACAGTAATCGCTGTTCTCAATAATTTTGAAATGTGCCGCTAAACTTCCCAAAAGAGGAAAGCTGTTTATAAACCAATTTGCAGCTCTGCGGGAGCGGGTATCATATTCCTCCAAAAGCTCCGCAGATGAGGCACTTTGCAGCACGCTCCTGACGGAATATTGCAGTGCATTGGCAAACTGTCCCTCATAATAATCCTTTGAATGAAGTCTTGAGTAAAAGTCTTCACATATATGCTCGGAGTCATATATATCATCGGAAACATACGTTCCCAAAACTCTGTATTTTTCTGCCTGATCTGTTCTTTGTATTAAATACTCATAGACAGATTGCTCACTTTTCAGACTTCCGGGAAAATTCTGTATCATATTTGCCTCCAAGGGGGCACCTTTGAACTTCATATCCTGTAAAAATTTGGTTATGTAGATATCACAGGCAATATTCCAGATATGGGTATCCGCCCCTGCCGGCAGCTTAGAAGGGTTGGTATGTCCAAGACAGAGGTGGAGCATAAGATGGGCGATTATATAAGCCCATTCCTGAGGGGTATGCCGCTTGTTTTTATTTAAAAAAATAACTCCGTAACATACGACATATGCAGAACCTTTCTTTTCATTATCATTAAATTCAATGATATTATGAGTCAGTCTTATTCTTCCGAACAGCGGATGCTTATCAATAATCTGCTCTCCCTCCATGATATAGTTCACAGAGGGCGGCAGTTTAATTTTATTATTTTTCGCCATAGACTCTCCTATTTTTGTATCAATCTCGGAAGGTCACGTACAATTTCCACCATAAACCAACCGGGAAGAGTTTTTCCTCCGTCATCGGAAACAACAAGCTGTGCCAGTTCAAAATTGATTGAAGCAAGCTCCTTCATCAAAGCCTTTGCTCTGTGAGTAAGCAGCTGAGTGTTCCTGTCAATCTGTTCCTTATTCCGAGGCAGTTCAAGAATAAGTCTGTCACGGAATGACTGAGCCAGGAAATATAATACATCCCTGTCCTCAGGGTCAGAAGGCCAGCGGGCATCCCCCTTTATGATATCCGACAGCATTTTTTTGTTTCCGAGCTGCTTTGTAAAGGCAACAAACATCCCCGCATGACCGGGAGAAATGCAGCCGTAGGCAAGTGTCTTAAGCATGGGTGAGCCGGGGGTAAGTCCCGTACCTTCAAATTCTTTTATAAGATCGCTGAGTGTGTGCCACTAACGAGGCGTAGAAAACGGTTCCTCGGTCTTGGGCGGCACAGAGAAAAGATGTTCGGGGCGGACAGTTATATAATCCGTTATCCATGGATGCAGTCCTGCATTGTATGCCCAGGAAAGCCATTGCTTTACATCAACCTTAAGCTGAACATGAAACATTCGATTCACCAGTGCCGAGGACATTGTTTTGACAATTGCATTATCCTGTGCCCTGTTTCCTGCACCGATAACAACACTTCCCTTGGGAAGATGATATTCCCCGATTCTGCGTTCGTATATCAGGCTGTAAAATGCTTTTTGTACTTCCTGTGAACAGGCATTAAGTTCATCGAGAAACAACACATACGGTTCATTTCTTGCAATCATTTTCGGGGGCAAAAATTCGGATACATTCCCGTTTATTCTCGGAATGCCGATTATATCCTCGGGAGCGAGCTGACTGCCGAGGAGCGACACACATTCCATACCAACATCTATTGCAAACTGTTCCACCAGTGCGGATTTTCCGATCCCGGGTACCCCCCAGATAAAAACAGGTCTTACGGGGGCAACGGTCAGCAATATTTCCGACAATTCTTCCTGTGTTACTTGAACGGGTAAATTCATATAATCTCCTTTTTTATTTTGATATATTATTTCACATTATTGTTTTGATTTCTTTGTTTTTGCGGGTTTGTTTTCAGCTAAAGGGTTAGCTTTCAGACCTTCAATCACCTGTTCGTCGGCAACATGGGTATAGATTTGTGTGGTACCGAGATTTGAATGTCCTAAAATTGCCTGCAAAGTCCGGATGTCTACTCCGCCCTTCTGATACATAAGCGTTGCGGCCGTATGCCTCAGCTTATGGGGGGAATATCCCTGACCGTCCAAACCTATTTTTTGGAGATTTCTGCTTAGAACATACTGCACTCCTTTTGGAGTAATTCGGCATTTCTTACGGCTGATAAACAGGGCGTCCTTATCCTTTACTCCATCAACCGGTCTGACCTCAAGGTAATCATTCAGTGCCGATACACAAGCATTATTAAGATACAGCACCCTTTCTTTATTTCCCTTGCCTCTGATTTTTAACATATGCTCACTGTTGATATCCGAGAGGTTTATTCCGCAAAGCTCCGAAATACGCATTCCGCAATTAAGAAAAAAAATCATCATGCAGTAATCACGTTCTTTATATTCTCCGTCTATAGCTTCAAGTAATTTCAGACTTTCCTCCAATGTCAGATATTTGGGCATTTTTTTCGGTTTTTTCGGAGAATCCAACGCTTCCGTAGGATTATATGCAAGCTTGTTGACCTTGACTGTAAGGTAACGGAAGAAATTTTTCAGACTTGAGGTTTTTCTTGCCCTTGTAACTGCCGAATTATTCCTGTCGTCCTGACAATAATTCAAAAAAAGCAGAATATCGGTAAATGTAATTGTTTTTATAAAATCTATGTTTACAGAGGATATATCAATATCTTCCGATTCCGCATCCTCGGGTACCATTCCCCTCTCTTTAAGAATAAACCTGAAAAATGTTCTGAGATCCCTGTAATATTCGTCTACCGACAGTCCGGATCTTCCACGTACATTGCCCATATATGCCAGAAATTCCTGTATAACGGGAGGGGCTTCCCTGAAATAATCCTGATTCAATTTTTACTCCCTCTTTCATTATGAAAACTGTACTGTAAACATTATAACATAATTTTCCACCTTTAAAAACCGTATTTAAAAAAAATATTAAACATCCCCCCTATCGTTCGACAACCCTATTTTGCCTTTCAGGCGTGCAAGAAACATATCTTCTTACACGCCTGAATATATACAGCCGGTCAATAATAATTTTGATATAACATTTCAATTCTTGCCAATGTTTCTTCTGCCCACGAATATTCAAACATATATTCCCCGTTATACAGCATTTTTTCCTTCTTTGGATTTTCAAGGAACCTGTAATAGTCGCAGTCTAACAAATCTTTTTTGATACAGCAGTAGCCGCGTCCGTTCATAAACACATCCTTGATCCCCTTGGATCTGAAAAATGCGTTAACATCCATAACCGCTTTCCTGTAAAGACCTTTTACACGATCATCATACGGCCGTCCGTACCAGAGCTTATCGGTGGCTTCTTCAAGGCTGACTCTTCCGCCGCATTTGTCTATGCATAATGCCAAAAGCTCCTTGGCTTTCTTATTGTGCAGCTCCATTCTTTCACCATCTACAAATAAATCAAATCTTCCGAATGTAACTGCCTTTAATCTGTGCATTCTTTTTGAAAGCAAAGAGAAATTATCAAATAAGTATTTCATATCACTTTCAATATTCCTTGTATTTAAAAATCCGTCGCATCTGTACTTATATACATTAACCGATTCTTCATCTTTATTACCAATCAGATATATGACAGTTCCTGTTTTATGAGATTTGATTTTTTCTACTATTTCAACAAAATCTCCGTTTTCCAAAGAGACCATTGCTAGATGAATACGCTCACTTTCGATTCGTTTCAAAAATTCTTTTTTATTCGGGATACTTTCAGACTCAAGCTCCGAACAACCTTCAAAATATTTCAGTAAATTTTTACTGAATTTCATGTTTTTGCAATATATCAAAGCTTTCATTTTTTTGCCTCCCTCGCATATCCGACTATATCTGTGATATTTCTTCTTTTTTTATACCTTAATTCTACAATAATTTACACCATTATATGACTTTAAGTGTTACTGATGTGCTACCAATTTCAAACAAATTATATCATTATAAAAGTAATTGTAATTCAGTTTTTGAATGCGGGTATAAATTTGTGAACTCAGCTATATATCTATTTTACAGACCTGTTATGATATAATCCTGTTTCTTGGTATCCGTTTTATATTATATCATAATTTTACTCACTAATCAAATGTCGTTCACTAAACACAAAAATACGAATTTGTCCCGAGCGGTCGTATTTTGATACCGAGCGGCAAAAAAACATAATAAAATCATCAAAATTGAAAAAAATATTCATTTTTTCATATAGTGATGTGTAAAATTTTACTTAAAAAATTGTAGAAAATTTATAATGTTTTTTGGACATATATAACAATAAACAGTTACAACTCTAAAAGTAAAAATAATTGAAGGTTTTATTGCACATACTATTATTCAAAAATTATCAATTCACATCTGCCGCGATTATACCTGAATATGAATTCCGGATATGATATCCGATACCTTTACAAAAAATAAAAGGCGGCTTTCTTAAAAAAATATTTATAATTCCTTATTATCTATGAATATAGTGTTAATGCAAGATTTTTCCTGCCAATTAATTTTGATGTGAAAATTCTGTCGGAAAGCATAAAAAAATAGTATTGCAAATACGTAATCTCTATGATATAATACAAGATATAGCGTTCAGGCTATTAATATAATACATTATATAGCGGTATAAGAATTAAAACGGAGATGATTAAATGCGTATTATAAAGAGAAACGGCTCGGAGGAACCCTTCGATATTGAGAAAATATCCAATGCGGTTCGCAAGGCAAATAACGCAACCGAGCACGGAAAAATTACAGATGAGCAGATAAAAGACATATCCGGTTATGTTGAATACAAATGCTCAAAATTGGACAGAGCCGTATCGGTGGAAGAAATTCAGGATATGGTTGAAGAACAGATTATGGCTAAAGGTGCATTTCAGCTTGCGAGGAATTATGTCAGGTACAGGTATAATCGTTCTCTTATCCGTTCCTCAAACACAACCGATAATAAAATCCTCAGCCTTATCGAATGTAACAATGAAGAAGCTAAGCAGGAAAATTCCAACAAAAATCCTACGGTAAACAGTGTCCAAAGGGATTATATGGCAGGCGAAGTAAGCAAGGATCTGACACGGAGGATACTTCTTCCGCAGGATATAGTTGAGGCACACGAAAAGGGTATAATTCATTTTCATGATGCCGATTATTTTGCCCAGCATATGCATAATTGTGATCTCGTAAACCTTGAGGATATGCTCCAAAACGGCACGGTTATAAGTGAAACGCTTATCGAGAAGCCGCACAGCTTTTCAACGGCCTGCAATATTGCAACACAGATTATAGCACAGGTTGCCAGCAACCAATACGGCGGTCAGAGTATAAGCCTTACCCACCTCGCCCCGTTTGTACAGATATCCCGTGAAAAGATCAAAAGGGAATTTATGGCTGAAATTGAGATGATGGGAACGGATATACCACAGGAAACCATTGATAATATTGTTGAAGAACGCCTGAAAAAAGAAATAACCAAGGGTGTACAGACAATACAATATCAGGTTGTAACACTGCTGACAACAAACGGACAGGCTCCCTTTGTTACCGTATTTATGTATCTGAATGAAGCAAAAGACGAAAGAGAGAAAAAGGATCTTGCTATGATAATTGAGGAAACTCTTCGTCAACGCTGCACAGGTGTCAAAAACGAAGCGGGCGTATGGATAACCCCCGCATTTCCGAAGCTTATCTATGTTCTTGAAGAGGACAATATCCATGAAGGCGACCCCTATTATTACCTTACGGAGCTTGCTGCTAAATGTACTGCAAAACGCATGGTTCCGGATTATATTTCCGAAAAGGTGATGCTCAGAAATAAGATTGATAAAAACGGAGCCGGTCACTGCTATACGTGTATGGGATGTCGGAGTTTCCTTACCCCCTATGTGGATGAAAACGGAAAACCGAAATATTACGGACGTTTCAATCAGGGAGTTGTTACGGTAAATCTTGTTGATATCGGTCTTAGTGCAAATAAGAATTTAGCCGATTTCTGGAAAATATTTGATGAACGCATGGAGCTTTGCCACCGTGCTTTGCGTTGCAGGCACGAAAGACTTAAGGGAACTCTTTCGGACGCCGCCCCGATTTTGTGGCAATACGGAGCAATATCAAGACTGAAGAAAGGTGAAACAATAGATAAGCTGCTTTATGGCGGCTACTCTACCTTATCTCTCGGCTATGCAGGTTTGTGGGAATGTGTATATAGCCTTATCGAAAAGAAGCTTACCGATGAAGAAGGAAAGCAGCTCGGTCTTGAGATAATGAAAAAACTCAATGAATATTGTGCAAAATGGAAGGCTGAGGAAAATATAGATTACAGCATATACGGCACACCTCTTGAAAGCACAACATATAAATTCGCAAAATGTCTGCAAAAAAGATTCGGAATCATAAAGGGTATAACAGACAGGAATTATATAACAAACAGCTATCATGTTCATGTAACCGAAAAAATAAGTGCTTTTGATAAGCTTAAGCTTGAATCCGAATTTCAGACACTTTCGCCCGGCGGAGCAATCTCGTACGTTGAGGTACCTGATATGCAGCAGAATATTCCCGCCGTTATGCAGGTTATCAGGTTTATATATGATAACATTATGTATGCGGAGCTTAATACGAAGAGCGATTTCTGTCAGGTATGCGGTTACAACGGCGAAATTCAGATAGTCAAGGATGACAATGGCAAGCTTATATGGAAATGTCCGAACTGTGGAAATACCGACCAAAATAAAATGAATGTCGCAAGAAGAACCTGCGGATATATCGGAACGCAATTTTGGAATCAGGGAAGGACTCAGGAAATAAAGGAAAGAGTTCTTCACCTCTCAAATTCCGTTCTTGCCGATAAACACACGGTATCCTCGGAAGTAGTATAAAAATCCGTAAAATCCGACCCCCGATGCTGAACTGTATCGGGGGTGAATGCTGCGGATACAAAACACAAAGACCGGAGGCTGCGGTAATACTATGTATATAGGAGAAATAATTACAACGGATTGTGCAAACGGCACGGGTATCAGGGTGAGTATATTTGTTTCCGGATGTACTAACCACTGCAAGGGTTGCTTCCAACCTCAGACATGGAATTTTGAATACGGAGAACAATATACCCGTGAGCATGAGAATTATATTATAAAAGAATTGTCCAAAGAATATTATGACGGTCTGACCATATTGGGCGGGGAACCGTTTGAACCTTCCAATCAACGGGGGATCATCGGGCTTATCCGAAGAGTCAGAACCGAATTGCCGGAGAGAAATATATGGATGTATACCGGCTTTACATACGAAAAGGACTTAATTCCCGGCGGACGCCGTTATATCGAGTGTACGGATGAAATACTTGACAGCATAGATATACTTGTTGACGGACGGTTTGTTGAGGAGCTTCGTAATATTTCCCTTAATTTCAGAGGCTCGGAAAATCAGAGGATAATTGATATGAATAAAACAAGAACAAGCGGAAATATTGTTTTATCCCCGCTTAATGACTGACAGAAGAATTATTTTTTTGAAGATTTTCTGTAGGTAAGCGGTGTGCAGCCGTACTTACGCTTGAACATACGATTATAATAGCTTTGCTCGGAAAATCCGCAGCATTGAGCTATTTGTGATAAAGAGTTGCCTGTTTCGGACAGCATATAACAGCTTTCTTTCAGTCTGTAATCGGTCAAGAAGCTTACAGGCGATTGAGAAAGGTACTGCAAAAACATTTTACAGCATTTGCTTCTGCTTATATGTCCCGAGGCGGCAATTTGTTCCAAGGTTATTTTTTCGGAAAAATGCTCATATATGAATGTTATCATCTCCCTTTGAATCTCCAGATCCGAATCGGACAGTGATACGGTCACGGAATCCGGGATATTATAGTTATTGCATATCTTTCTGAAAAGCCTGCATACCAATGACAATACATCAAGCTCATAAAATTCCTGTCTTTCTTTATACTCATATACGAGCAAGTCTATAAGCTCGGAAATTTCCCTGTTTTCCTCACTGCCATTAAAATAAACATAAAAACGTATGCTTATATCCTTTAAAAACCGTTCGACTGCACTGTTCTTAGGCATTGCAGACAGAAATATTCTCGGGTTTATCTGAACCGTTCGATAATGACAACCGTTATTTACGGTATGATTGAAATGAATTTGACGGGAGTTTATATAAATTATATCACCGCTTCCGAGTTCGGTATCACATCCGTTTACTCTGCTTATCATCCTGCCGTCAAGCACCTGTAAAATTTCAATATCATCATGCCAATGAGCAAGCATTTTATCGCCCGGATATGGTGAAAATATGCCCTCTGCGATATATACGGGAAAATCATAGACGTTAAAATCGGTATGGTATTTTTCTGAATCATCATTATGTAATGATCTTTCCATATTGCACCTCTGAAATACGATAATACAAAATTTTCGCTAATATTATACTATATTTTCATAAAAAAATCTACTATAATACCAATAAAATTATACTATTGGAGGAAACAATTATGAAATTTGTATGTCAGATCTGCGGTTTTGTGTATGAGGGTGCAGAGCCGGCTGAACAATGTCCGCAGTGTAAACAAACAGGGACATTCAAGGCAGTTGAGGAGAAAAAGACGAATCCCTATGCCGGAACACAAACCGAGAAAAACCTTGAGGCGGCTTTTGCCGGAGAATCACAGGCAAGAAATAAGTATACCTATTTTGCTTCGGTTGCTAAAAAAGAGGGATACGAGCAGATTTCCGCACTTTTCCTTAAAACTGCCGATAACGAAAAGGAACACGCTAAGATGTGGTTCAAAGAACTCAAAGGAATCGGTAATACGGCAGAAAATCTTAAAGCTGCCGCTGACGGTGAAAATTACGAATGGACAGATATGTACGAGGGTTTTGCTGTAACGGCTGAAAAGGAAGGCTTTACCGAGCTTGCGGCAAAATTCCGTGCTGTCGGGGAAATAGAAAAGCACCATGAGGAGCGTTATCGTGCACTGCTGAAAAATGTTGAAATGCAGCAGGTATTTGAAAAGAGCGAAGTCAAGGTATGGGAGTGCCGTAATTGCGGTCATATAGTAGTGGGAACGAAAGCTCCCGAGGTATGTCCGGTTTGTGCACATCCGCAGAGTTATTTTGAAGTTCATGCGGAAAACTATTGATAGTACCGCACATATGAAAAGAGAAGCGTGAATACCAAGACGCAGTCTTGCCTGCAAAAATAATGTATGCAGCGGATGTAATATTTTGATGGCTGCTAAAAATTAATAGAATTTATCATGACAGGCAAGTCGGAATAAACATAAAACAGAATTAAAATGCGGCATTCCCATAAAAAGGGCTGCCGCATTTTTTTATTTGATATATTTTTACTCCGATGTATTTTCAGTGTTACTGTCTGTATCAGCTGCTTCATTATCCGTAATCACTCTCTGAGGCAGCTGTTCGCCGTCAAAATGAATACCTATGCCGTTTACCTCTACTCCCTCATCTGCCCGTATCATTATATACTTTACTCCGTCAACTACCTTTGCATCTACCATAAAGCTGAATTTCGGATCAACCTTAATTGAAACATATGAATTTTTAAGCTCAAATTGCTTGGGATCAATTATATTCTGCGGCGGAATTTCAATCTTTTCTCCGAATCCGTTTACAAAATTTTCATCAAACGATGCCATTTCCTCATCCTTTGCACCACAGGTTGTAAGAACACGCTTGACATCATTTTTATCAAGCATAAGCGGCTCCGGATCCTTGCTTTCCTTATGCTCTGTTATCATATCGGATATCATACTATGTACAGACTGAACAAATCCCAAATTTCTGCTTTCCGAGGTGGAATCTGATACGACATTCCTGAACGCCTGTTTTTGCTCGGCAGCAGGCATCTGTGCCTTTGCACCGAAAAGTGCTTCAACAACCTCAGCGTAATTTTCCTTTGTGCTTCGTGTGTAAAATACCGCATTGTATATATTGGTTTTACGATCATCAAAACACGGATACATAAATCCGATTTCAGGGGCGGAAACAGCTGACTCGGCTCCTATATTCCGGAAGTTATTTTCACCGGTGGAGAATCCGAGTGCTGCTCTTGTAATTTTTATCGGACATATGCTGCATATAAAATAGCGGAACATCTCTGTTGAATCCATAAGATCTTCATCGTTCTTTGAAAATGAAGGTACATCATAACGGTCGTAAGCAAGCAGTATCAGATAATTACCGTCCGTTACAAAGGATGATACTATCTTCTCATATAAAGCATCGAGCAGCTCCGCGTTATCAAGCTCGCTTTCTCTTATATCTGAAAGGAGCTTATATTCTTCCCCGCTCTCAACCTGATCGGTTGTAAATTCGATATTCATAAGATTTCTTCCCATTGCTCCGGAAATACTTTTTTTCATCAGTTTAAGTACCCAATCCTGCTGTTCATCATTCAGCATATTAACAGGTACCTTGAAACGGGAAATAATTTCCTTTGCGGCACTTACATAGCATCCCCGTATATAGGCAATATTACCTTTATCAGACTTGAAACGTTTTTTAATTTCAGCAAATTCTTTATCGGTCATAATTTTTATTCTCCTTAGCTGCTTAAAATTGGTTTAAAGGGATAGCACAAACTCCCACGAATATTAATTATATCAGGAAAATGTTTATAAAACAATAATCATTTATATAATTTGTCATTTTTCTTATATTTATATCCTTTTCAACTGTTGCTTTTTATGCTTTTTCGTGCTATTATTGTAATGAGAAAATACAAAGGTGGTGCAATGTGAATACCGCTAAGCATTTTGAAATAATAAAAAAGCATGCACAGGATATACTTGAGTCAAAAGGTATGGAAATAGAAAGGATCTGTGTCCAGCATGGTACATTCAGCGTGTTTGACCATTCTCTGTTTGTAACATCAATGTGCATAAGAATTTCAAAAAAATTCAAAATAAAGGTGAACGAGAAAGCATTGGTTCGCGGTGCTATGCTGCATGACTATTTTCTTTATGATTGGCATGAGCCTTTGAAGAAAAACAGACTGCATGGCTTCAAGCATCCGAAAATTGCACTGGAGAATGCAATGAGGGAATATACTCTCGGCAGAATAGAGCAGAATATGATTTTGCGTCATATGTTCCCGCTTACATTGAAACCCCCGAAATATCGTGAGGCGGTTATTTTATGCATTTCAGATAAGCTGTGTGCAACGTATGAAACTGTCGGAGGATTGAAAAACAGAATTGTCAGAAAATTTAGGAGAGTTGATACAAATGCCTGATTCGGCACTAATGTTGGAAAAATATTTTTTTTGGCTCGTCGTTTACAGTGTGATCGGATGGGTATATGAATCCGCCCTTGAATCCTTTAGACAGAAGAAGCTTGTAAACCGCGGATTTCTTAACGGACCGTATTGTCCTATCTACGGCTTTGGTTCCCTCCTTGATGTTATAATACTGGGGAACCTGAGATATAATGCTTTTCTGTTGTTCGTATCAAGTGCGGTTCTTACGTGCATACTTGAATATATAACCTCTGTCGTTATGGAAAAGATATTCAATGTGCGTTGGTGGGATTATAATGACTTTAAATTTACGGTATTCGGAAAGGAAATATTTGTTGGAAAATTTAATATAAACGGCAGAATATGCCTTGTCGGTGCCCTCGCATTCGGTACACTTTCTATATTGCTTGTGTATTTCATTCATCCTTTTATAGAGTCCGTGACCAATAGGTTTTCCTATCCCCTGTTTCACTATGTCTGCGGCGGTTTGTTTATTTTGATCCTTATAGACTGTCTGCATACGATATTGGGTTTTTCAAGCTTCAACGAGAAGCTTAAGGGACTTTCTGCAAATATAAGCCATATTAGGGGTAATATTAATGATAAGGTTCAATCAACTGTCGCTTATGAGAAAATAAATTCTGCATATGAAAAGTTTGTCAAAAGCCTGAATAACCAGCAAATAAGGCTTATTCATTCATTTTCTCACCTCAGATCCATAAAATACAGAAAAATTTCCGAGGAGGTAAGAAAATTCGTTTTTAGAAAAGACAGAAACAAAGGCAAGAAAAAATAAAAAGAGGAAATTTCCGCAGTATCTTTCGGGAATTTCCTTTTTATTATTGTACTTTTCTTATACTGTATGCTGCTGTGTATAATAAATACAAATAATGGGGTGCTATTGTGAGTAAAAAATTCTATACAACGGCAAGTGCATATTCCGGAACTATGAGTGCAATACATGATATAGAAAAAGCTCAATCTTATTGCAATTCTTGAGGAATCAACGGATATTTCAAGAACAAGCGGAAGTACCGGTCTTGGTCTTGCGATAGCAAAACAATTTACGGAAATTCTCGGCGGAAAGATATATGCCGGATACAAGGACGGGATTTTCTCAATAACCTTAAAATTCAACAAATAAAAAAGCAAAAGCCGGAGTTATTCTAAAACGAAGGCTTTTGCTTTTTTAATAATGATGTACAAAATCAATCCTTTTCAAGCTTCTTCAGCTTTTCTATTTCGGCTCTGTCAAGACGTATCTGTCCGTCCTTGATTATTCTGACCTCAGATACATTATAAGTATGGGGTGCGGCACCCGGTGCCTTATTTAGCGATACGGTAAGTGTGCCTGTAATAAGATTTAAATCAATGACATTTCCGTTTCCGTCCGGAGTTTCAACTATAGCCCCTATTTTCGGAGTTGTTTTCAGCAGACTTGTATATACATCCTGCTCATATTTAAGACAACACATAAGTCTGCCGCACGTTCCGGATATCTTGACAGGGTTAAGCGACATTCCTTGTTCTTTCGCCATTTTTATCGAAACAGGCTGAAATTCCCCCAAAAAGGTATTACAGCAAAACGGTCTTCCGCATATGCCGAGTCCGCCGAGCATTTTCGCTTCGTCACGCACACCTATCTGCCTCAGTTCTATCCTTGTCCTGAATACGTAAGCGAGATCCTTTACAAGCTCACGGAAGTCTACCCTGCCGTCTGCTGTGAAATAAAAAAGTATCTTGTTATTATCAAAGGTATATTCCACATCAACAAGCTTCATCTGTAAATTATGCTTTGCAATTTTTTCTTCACAGATTCTAAAAGCTTCAACTTCCTTTTTTCTGTTCTCCTTAACAATTTTCATATCATCCGAGGTAGCTTTTCTGATAATCTTTTTTAGCGGTTTGCTTATTTTATCATCGGTTATCTCCTTGTTTGCCATTGCAACCCTGCCGCACTCTACCCCTCTGCTTGTTTCAACTATAACATTATCGCCTACACGAAGCTCTGAGCCGTCCGGATCGAAATAATAAATTTTTCCCACATCTTTAAATCTTACGCCTATTACACTAATCATATTTTCCTCCGAATATTTACACTCTCAGCACAGATGAAAGCCATGTGCCGAAAAAATTAAGATTAACATTTATTTCCAAAACCTGCTTTGCTCTCTCTATATTTTCCGCAAGTCTGAATATTCTGTTTTTGGTCATTCGCTTTGCAGCATCCGAGGCAATCGCAGAATTGGTTTTGGCACCGACAGATGCCTTTACACATTCAGCGGCGTTCTCGGTCAGAAAATCAAGAACACTCACCGCAAAAACACGGCTTTGTGACATTTTGCTTGTCAAGGTAAGTATATTATATTCGTTTCCCTTTATAACTGCACCGAATATTTCATCGGCAAGCTTTTTCGCTTCTTCCCCACCGCTTTCAAGCATTTCGATGGTCTTGCCTATGTTTCCGTCACACAACTGTGCCGCATGGAGAATATCTCCGTGATCCCTTTCGGGAAAAAGCCGTAAAACATATTCAGCCGCCGCTTCGGGTGTTGCAGGATAAAGCGTATATAAACGGGAACGGGAACGAACAGTCTGCAAAAGCATATTTGCGGATGTTACCGTAATAATAAAAGCAACATTTGCCGGCGGCTCCTCCAGAACCTTAAGAAAAGCATTCTGAGCCGGAGCAAGCATTTTATCGCAGTTTAAAAGAAGATATACCTTGGTCGGTGCTTCATTGGGCATGATATATGAATCGGCACGGATATTTCTTATAGCATCAACATTAAGCTCTCCCGTATTATTTCCGTTTGCCGTGAATATATCGGGATGTGATGAATGCATAGCCTTGATACAAGCGGGACATTTCCCGCAGGGTCGGTTATCGGACGAGCATACAAAGCTTTGTGCAATTATTTTTGCGAGGGTTTGTTTTCCCGTCCCCTTTGCACCGTCCAATATTATAGCATGAGGCAGTGTATTGGTTTTCACTGCTTCGGTTATTTCTTCAATTAATTTATCATTAGCAACAAATTCATTAAACTGCATGACACAAACCGCTTTCCGTAAAGTTTTACGAACATACCGCCTATGCTATTATAAACTATTTTTATATAATTTACAAGTTTTTAATTTTTCCTTTTATTCATTTTCCAAGTAAATTTTTATCGGATCTATAATTTACCTGTTTTGATAAAAGAATAAGTGCCGCAAGATTAGGTATAGCCATAAGTCCGTTAAGTGTATCGGAAATTTCCCATACAAGAGATATGCTCATTATACTTCCTATATATGCAGTCAAGGCATATATAAAACGATATACCCCGGTATATTTTCCCCCTGTGAGATATTCAAGACTTTTTTCACCATAGTAGCACCATGATACCAAAGTTGCAAATGCAAACAGAATTATAGAAAGCGAAATAAAAATTTTGCCTGTAATTCCGAGTGTTCCCTCAAATGCAGCTGTGCTTAAAGCTATTCCGTCAAGCGGAGATTTGTCAAATCCTGATGTAATTATACACAGAGCCATAAGTGTACATAGGACGATAGTATCCATAAATACTTGAAACATTCCCCACATTCCCTGTTTATACGGATCGTCCGTATCAGCTGCCGCATGAACTATCGGAGAGCTTCCAAGACCTGCTTCATTAGAAAATACCCCTCTTGATATTCCGTATTTTATTGCCCTTGCCATACCGTAGCCCATAAAGCCACCGGCTACACACTGTAAATCAAAAGCTTCCGTAAAAATTTTAACAAAGGCAGCCGGTATCTCACGGAAATTTATACCTATAACTATGACAGCGGCAAGAATATACAAAACTGCCATTGTAGGAACAAGCTTTTCGGTAAGTGCGGCTATACGGTCTATGCCGCCAATAATTATAAGACCTACAGCAACCGCTATAATAATTCCGCTTATTTGCTGAGGAACACCGAATCCCTCACTTAAAGCACCTGCAACCGAATTTGCCTGCGTCATATTTCCCATACCGAGTGCAGCAACAGTACATATAACGGCAAAAACCACAGCCGCCCACTTACAATGAAGACCCTTTTCAATGTAATACATAGGTCCTCCAACATATTTACCGTTTCTTTTTTCTCTGTATTTCACTCCAAGCACATTTTCTGCAAATATAGTAGCCATCCCAAAGACGGCGGCAACCCACATCCAGAATATTGCCCCTGCCCCGCCAAGGCTTATCGCTCCGGCAACACCTACAATATTTCCTGTGCCTATTGCACCTGCAAGTGCCGTAGCCATTGCTTGAAACGATGAAATTTTCCCTTTTCCCCTTTCCCCCTCATTTTTTTTGAAAATAGACATAAAGGTTTCTTTCCACCAGTATCCGAAATGCCTTATCTGAAAAAATTTAAGTTTAAATGTATAGAATATACCGATACCTAAAAGTATACATAACATGAACGGTCCCCAGACAATACCATTGATAAATGAATTGATTTTTTCAACAGTTTCCATTTTAACACTTCACCCCATACATATATATAATTATTTAGTAATTAATATGATTTGCAAACATATAAGCCTGTATGGTATAATTGATATACAGTTTATTACAATGTAATTATCAATGATGAGGTATAAAAAATGGAATTTCCGTCCGAACTTAAGAAGCAAATTGAATTGAATACATCACAATGGTCAATATCCGAATTGAAAAAGGCTTCGGATAACATAACAAAGAAATATAAAAATGAAAGCGGCAAGGGCAAAAGACTTATTACAGATAAACTTGATGCTGCGGTATATTCCGTGGTGCGTATGCCTGCAACCTTTGCCGCCGTATCGGATGCAATTTTTCATACACTTGAAATTGTCGGAGATAAATACGATATAAAAACACTTCTTGATGTCGGAGCAGGTACGGGTGCCGCCGCATGGGCGGCGGATTGTCAGCTTGAGCTTGACGGGATAACCTGCTTAGAACGTGAAAAGGAAATGTCTGCCCTTGGTAAGGAATTTATGAAGTCGGGCAGTACAGCACTTAAAAATGCCGAATGGATAACCTATGATATTTCACGAACCGAGCTTCCCTGCAATGCCGACCTTGTAACAGCGGCATATGTCCTGAATGAATTGTCGGATTCGCAGCGTATTGATACAATAAAAAAGCTTTGGAAAGCTGCAAATAAAGTACTTATTATCATAGAACCCGGCACCCCGGACGGTTTTACCGGGCTTAGTACGGCAAGAGATATCCTGCTGAAGGACGGTGTGCATATTGCCGCTCCCTGTCCGCATGAAAATAAGTGCAGGATAGCAGACGATGACTGGTGCCATTTTACAGCAAGGGTACAGAGAAGCAGACTTCACAAAATGCTTAAGGGCGGCGATGCTCCATTTGAAGATGAAAAATATTCATATATGGCATTTGTACATACCGATATCGGATTTAACGGATCAAGAATACTTCGTCACCCATATATAGGAAAGGGTAAAATATCAATGGAATTATGCTCGGAAAATGAGAATACTACTGCGATTATAACAAAAAAGCAAGGAGAGCTTTTTAAAATTGCCAAAAAACTAAAATGCGGTGATATATTGCCAAAATAAAAATTAATTATTTATCCATAATTATTTTACGAATTTTTTGTTGACTTTTAACAAAGAATACGGTATCATTGTAAGAAACAAGGGGATGATGAAAATGAAAGAACAACAATTTTTACAGACGGCAGATAAGGTTGCCAAAGAATTGGTAGAATTTACACGTCAGGCTGATATAAACGAGGAATACTTTCTTGATATAATTGAAGAAAAGATATTGCCCGTCGAGCAGTTCTTCGCAAATTACGCTTGTGCCATAATGGAGGTTGAAACAAAATTCAAGGTGCTGAATGAGCAATTCTCACTAAAATATGACGGTAACCCCATTGAATCAATTCACTCCCGCATAAAGGACTATGACAGTATTATACGCAAGATTATAAGAAAAAATCTCCCGAGAACACTTGAATCTATAGAGGAAAATATAAATGATATAGCCGGTGTGCGTGTCATATGCTCGTTTGTTGATGATATATACCGACTTGCTGCGTGTCTTTTACAGCAGGACGATATAACACTTATCAGAAAAAAGGATTACATAAAAAATCCGAAGCCTTCCGGTTATAGGAGTCTGCACCTTATTGTACAAGTTCCTATTTTTGTGGAAAACGAAAAAAGACCGGTTAAGGTAGAGGTTCAGCTTCGTACAATAGCTATGGATTTTTGGGCGAGTTTGGAACATAAGCTTAGATATAAGAAAAATATTTCATCGGAAATGATGGATAAACTTTCACATGAGCTGACAGATTGTGCGGAAATAAGTGCTTCGCTTGACAGCCGGATGCAAAATGTAAAAAATCTGATTTTTTCGGAAAATAATAAGCAAAATGTACAATAATGAAAATATTGCATAACAGCTTGTTTTTATAAAATGGAGGATAACATATGGAAAACTATAATGAATTTCTTGACAGAATAAACTCATTTGAAAAAGAAGAACTTATGATGGATGACAGTGCATTCGTGCCAAACAAATCCGTACCGCGTAAGGTAAGACCGGACAACAGATATTCGGATTTTTATGGAGATACTGTTGTATTTGAGCTTGACGAAAATATAAAGGAACGTATTGATAAACTTACGGAAAAACTATTTGAAGAAGTACCCGAATGTTTCAGTGAAAGACTTCCGAAGAATACTTACCACATCACATTGCATGATTTATATAATTCCCCTGATATAGATAAAATAGCGAATGAAATGTTTTTTGCCGAGGTAAATCTGATAAAGCTTCTTAAAGAAAATCCAATCGGTGTGCAAAAAATAAAAATGAAAGCCACTTATGTTATTAATATGATAAATACTTCAGTCGTTCTCGGATTTATTCCCTGTGATGAAGCGGAGTTCAACAAGCTTTCATGTTTATATGAGATTATGCATAAAATAAGGAAGCTTGACAGACCTCTCACTCCCCATGTTACGCTCGGATATTATAATATCAACGGCTTTTCGGAGGACAGTGTAAAAAGTCTAAAAGCTGCGGTAAGAAATCTCAACAGGGAGCTTTCCGACTTTGAAATTGAGCTTTCAACGGAAAAGCTGTACTATCAGAAATTTATCAGCATGAAGGAATATATAAATATATTTTCTCTCGGCTGATTTAAAAAAAGGTCTTGACATCGGGAAAAAATGAGTTATAATATTGTAGTAAATATATAACGGCTGTGAAGAGAAAAAGAGCGGAAGCTGCACCAAAGAGAGGGGAGCAACGGTGTGATATCCCTGTGTAAGAACGCTCGGGCTGACTCGGAGTTCTGCTAAAAATGCAGCGTCCGACCGCGTTAAGGTTTTTGAGCGGCATATGGCTTTCCGTATGCAATTTGGGTGGTAACACGGATTCTTTCGTCCCATAACGAAAGGGTTCGTGTTTATTTTTAGAATTAATATCCTTTATTGAACAGCCGAAAAATTAATAAAAAGGTGATAAAAAATGAAATGGACAGGACTTAATGAGCTGAGGGAAAAATATCTTTCCTTCTTTGAATCAAAAGGACATCTGAGGCTTCCGAGCTTCCCCCTTATCCCCCGTGATGATAAGAGCCTTCTGCTTATAAATTCGGGTATGGCTCCTATGAAAAAGTATTTTACAGGCGAAGTTACTCCCCCATGTAAACGAGTTACTACCTGTCAGAAATGTATCCGCACTCCGGATATTGAAAGGGTGGGAATAACCGCACGCCACGGAACATTTTTTGAAATGCTCGGAAATTTCTCTTTCGGAGATTATTTCAAGCATGAGGCTACAAAATGGGCTTGGGAATTTTGCACCGATGTATTGGATCTCCCCGTTGATAAGATATGGGTATCAATATATGAAAATGATGGTGAAGCTTTCAGAATATGGACAGAAGAAGTCGGAGTTTCTCCCGAGCGTATAGTACGCCTTGGAAAAGAGGATAATTTTTGGGAGCATGGCGAAGGTCCCTGCGGTCCGTGTTCAGAGCTTTATTTTGACAGGGGAGAAAAATACGGTTGCGGCAAACCGACCTGCGGGGTCGGCTGTGACTGCGACAGATATGTAGAGTTCTGGAATAATGTATTCACTCAATTTGATAATGACGGTAAAGGAAATTATACTCCCCTCGATCATCCTAACATTGATACAGGAATGGGTCTTGAACGTCTTGCCTGCATTATGCAGGGTGTTGACAATCTTTTCCTTGTTGATACCGTGCAGAATATAATGAAGAAGATAACCGAGCTTGTAGGTGCAAAATACGGTGATGACGAAAAAACGGATATTTCACTGCGTGTTATAACCGACCATATAAGAAGTGTTACATTTATGATCGGTGACGGAGTTATGCCCTCAAATGAAGGCAGAGGCTATGTACTCCGCAGACTTCTCAGGAGAGCGGCACGTCACGGCAGGCTTCTCGGTGTGAGCGAACCCTTCCTCTATAAAGTTGTTGATACGGTAATTGCGGAAAATCCCGCATACCCCGAGCTTTCGGAAAAGCGTGAAATTATCGTTAAGGTAATAAAGACAGAGGAAGAAGCTTTCTGCCGTACTCTCAATCAGGGTTCCGCACTCCTCAATGATATAATAGAAAAATCCGAGGTAAACAGAATTTCGGGCGAGGATGCATTCAAGCTTAACGATACATTCGGCTTCCCCATAGATCTGATTAAGGAAATTGCGGCAGAAAAAGGAATGATAGTTGATCTTGAGGGGTATGAAAAACTTCTTAAGGAACAAAAAGCACGTGCAAAGGCAGCAAGGAAAAATGCGGGAGCCGAGGCATGGCTCAGTGATGCCGTTGATTTCGGCAATATAGGAAAAACAGAATTTCTCGGTTATACGCAGCTTAACTCAGAGGCAAAGATTCTTGCCATAGTCAAGGACGGCGAAAAGGTTGAATTTGGCGGCACGGGTGATGATGTTGTAATTGTCCTTGATAAAACTTCGTTCTATGCGGAAAGCGGCGGACAGGTCGGAGATACAGGTATGCTTACCACCGACAATTCGGTTATTAAGGTTGCAGATACTGTTAAAAACAATAACGGAATATATATGCATCGCTGTGAAATTTCCGAGGGTACTATTGAGGTTGGCGATATTGTAAACGCACAAGTCGATGAAGATACAAGGTATAGCATTATGCGTAACCACACAGCGGCACATCTTCTTCAGGCTGCACTCCGTCAGGTTCTCGGAACTCATGTCGAGCAGGCAGGTCAGCTTGTTACTGCCGATAAGCTTCGTTTTGACTTCACTCATTTTTCGGCTGTAACTCCCGAAGAGCTTAAGAAGGTTGAAAATATTGTAAATGAGCAGATTTTCAGGGGAATTGATGTAGTAACAAAGGAAATGCCCGTAGACGAGGCAAAGAAGCTTGGAGCAATGGCACTGTTCGGAGAAAAATACGGTGATATTGTACGTGTTGTTATGGTTGACGAATTTTCAAAGGAATTCTGCGGCGGTACACATATAGAGAACACCTCAAAAATCGGACTTTTCCGCATAATCGGAGAAAACTCCGTGGCAGCAGGTGTAAGAAGAATTGAGGCTGTGACAGGCAGAGGCGTACTTTTGGTTCTTGATGAAATTACGGATATACTGACAAAATCCATGAAGCTGTTCAAGTCAACCGCCATGTCTGGCTTTGTTGCGGCAAGCGAAAAGGTAATAGAGGAAATGAAAGCAAAAGACAGAGAAATAGCCGTTTTGACGTCCAAGCTTTCCGCACAGGGTGTGGAGAATATGCTTTCTTCCGCATCCGTGAAAAACGGTGTACGTATAGCAGCCGCAAAATTCCTTAATACTAATACGGCAACACTTAAGACAATGACAGACAGTCTGCTTGACACTGCCCCGGATTGTGTTGCAGTAATGTTCGGAGTAGACAACGGAAAAGCAAATATCTCTGTCGCAGTCGGCAAGGAGGCTCAGGCAAAGGGCGGTCATGCGGGTAAAATCGTCAAGGCTGTAGCTGAGCTTGTCGGCGGTAAGGGCGGCGGAAAGCCCGAACGTGCTATGGCAGGTGTCGGGGATATTTCCAAAATGGACTCCGCCCTCGGAAAAATCGAGGAAATTGTCGCTGAGTATATAAAATAATAAATTTTAACGGACTTAGTCTTAATTCCGGATGATAAAGACTAAGTCCGTTTTTATATAAATTTTAAAACAGGACTGCCACATAACATGGCAGCCCTGCTGAGTTTTGAGCTATTTAGTTAATGACCGTTAATACCGATTTACACATCAGAGATACCAACGGCAGCATAATCGGAATTATCATAATAATTGTAATCATCGTAATAATCGGAATCATCGTAATAATTGTAATCATCATAATAATCGGAATCATAGTAATCATCATAACCATCATATGAATACGGAATATCATATGAGGGTGCCAGATCCTCATATTCCTCTTTGGTCATATCAAACAGATTCTTTTCGGCATTGATCGTATTCATCTCAGGCACAGAGGAAATCTCTATTTTCATTGAAACAGTCTGATTTTCCGACATGCCGTATGATGAACCGGAGGGTACTTCAAAACTAAAGGACGCCTTGTTGTCCTCTACAACAGCATCACAGGTATAAGATTGTCCGCCGGCTGTCAGCGTGAGCTTATTGTTATTATCATCATAGTCAATTCTTGCAATCTCCTGACCTGATGCAGAACCGTCCGTATCGGAACCGGCTGTCAGAACGTATGACACAACTCCGCCGTTCACTTCCTTGTACAATGATACACTTGTACTAAACATTACATTTGAAACGGTAAATTTTATATTCATATAAGGATCATGTGAAAACTCCAAAGAAATTTTTATATTTGAGGATGCATCTTCCGCAACCTTAAGGTTAAGCTCAAGCTTTGCAATTTCCTTATTGTCTTTTCTTGTGTAGTTCGTTAGTGTAATTAAAATGCTCTTAGCCTGTTCGGATTCGCTGAATGATGAAATAAGATTATCAAAGGTTTCATTTATGCTGTCGATAAGCTCGGCTTTATTTCCGATATCATCCTTATTGTTATTCTGATAGTTTACAATCTCTGTTTTTGTATCATTTAGTATCGCAAGAATAGCATTATAATCCAAGGTATATGTAACTATATCAACGGATACATCTTTACCGTTTACGGTTGCTGTGCCATCCCCAACAGTAACCTTGCAGTCCTGTTCAATCTTTTTGAGAAGTCCGTCATAAAATTCTTCCATATCCTCTTTCTTGCTGTCAATGTTCTGAAGACTATGATACATACTCTCGAACTGACTGATAAACTGATTAAACTGTTCCTCGTCAATATTCAGAACGTTATCCTTATCGGGCGAGAAAATGGAATTGCCTGCCTGCTCTCTTAACTTTCCGGATTCAACATAGTACTTACCTTGTTTGCCGTTCATATCAAAATTAAAATCAATACGGTTTACATCGGTGTAAATCTCAAAGAGAGTATTTTCTGTACCGGCGGCACTACCAATAAACACATTCGGCATATTTGTTGCGTTGGATTTCATATAATACTTTTTTCCCGAATTATCATATGAGAACACCATATCCATGGAGCTGCCCTGCTCATCGTTTTTCGGTGCGGCAGACACCTTCACGGTTCCCTGTTCATTACAGTTTTTAAGTACAGCGAAAAGATTATTCTCCTCCGAACCGGAATTGTCAAAATATGTCTGATATGAACTTAAAACATACTTTGTCGGATTGTTTACCAGATATTCCCTTTCCATTCTGTTTCTTATAAAAAGGAAAGAAAAAACTCCCAACAATGCAACCAAAAGTGCAACCACGGCAATTATAATTACTCTTTTTGCCCCACCGGACGATCTCTTATTATCAATAACACCCGCTGTTGAATCATATGACATAAAAGACTGTCCTGCCGGCTCAATAGGTCTGACAGGCTCCGGTACAGCATTATTCAGAGTCTGAACATTGTTCGGAGTCTGAAAGTCCTGTGAGTATAAATTATTATTCTCAGTACCCTGCCCCACAGCTCCCGCATCCAGCTTACAGCCGCAGGATAAACAAAATCCGTACCCCTCGCCACATTCTTTTCCGCATTGCGGACAAAACATAAAAATCACTCCTTCGTCTGAGATAGGACATATAATATATGTTCAAGTTAATTATAAAACAAAAACAATACAATTTGTTAAAAAAATCAAAAATTTTTCAATTTTGTATAAACTCACAAATTTTAGAACGTATTTTTATAAATTTGAACAATAATGATACAAACCTGTGGCAGATAAAACTTTATCGGGAATTCTCTTTGAATATTGAGATGTTTTTCCCATCGGATGCCGCTATCACACTCCCGTCAAGGTCTGTTCTGTAAATTTCCGCACCCGAATCTTCAAGTCTTTTAACCGTATCCTTATCGGGCAGATATTTATTTTTCGTTCCCACGGATATAACGGCATATTTCGGAGAAACAGCACCGAGAAATTCCTCTGTTGTTGCTGTTTTACTGCCGTGGTGGGAAACTTTGAGTATATCGGCCGCTACCTCCGCATTTTCTTCGAGTAAATTCTTTTCCGCAGCCTTACCTGCATCACCTGTGAAAAGTATCGAAATCTCTTTATACGAAATTTTAACAACAATTGAATTATCATTATCGTTACCGTATTCTTTATCGGGTGATAATACATCAACTGTCATATCGCCGACTTCGTATCTTCCTGTTTCGGGACATTTGATTTTTATATTTTTATCCCCGGCAATCCTATATAAAATATTTTCATCCTCGGTACGGCTATTATTTGTTTCAGGGGGATATTTTCCTGTCCATAACTCCCCTATTTCATATTTTTCCGATATATGTGAAAAATCTCCTATATGGTCACTGTCATTATGTGTTGCTATAAATAAATCTATACTGTCAATGTCAAAATGACTCAGATATTCGGCAGCTGTGCCGTTTAATGTATATTCGCCGCAATCTATCATTATGTTTGCATCATCCGTATGCACAAGAATTGCATCGCCGTTTCCTACATCAATGAAATGTACCGACATAGGATAATCGTCTGCCTTTGATGAAAACTCGGATATACCCAAAAAATTGTATATCCCTTTGCTTACACTATCATATGCACCCGACAGATACAACAGATATAATGCTATTATTAAAAATACAGACATCACGGATATCAAATATACCGTGGCCTGTCTGTATCTTTTGCGAACCTTAAATTGCTCCCAGGGAGTCATATATCTAAATTTTCTTTTCATTTTTATCCGGTGTGTAAATCATAAGTATGGTATTGATACGCTGATCCTCAATTTCCGTAACTGTGATCTTCAGTTCCTTATATTGAAATGCTGAATTAACTTCGGGTATATCGCCGATTTGCTCAATTACCCAGCCTCCCACGGATTTGCTGTCGGATTCAATATATCTGTCATCCTTGTCAATCAGTTCAAGCATATCATCAATATTCATATCTCCGCTTATCTCAAACTCGTTTTCGCCAAGCTTTTTAAACTTATGTTCTATCTCCTCGTCCTCATCCCATATATCACCGACAAGCTGCTCGAGAAGATCCTCCATTGTTGCTATTCCGAGAGTTCCGCCGTAATCATCTGTGACAATGGCAATATGAACCTTTTTGTATTTGAAATCCGCAAGCAGAGAGGATAGCTTCTTGCTCCTGTATACAAAATATGCCGGCTGTATCAAAGTTACTATATCAGGCTCAACACTTCCGAGGAGGGCTTCAAGATAATCACGTGTATGCAGTATCCCGACTATATTGTCAATATTATTCTTATATACCGGTATCCTGGTATAACGCTCCGAAAGAATAATTTCCTTGATTTTTTCCTTATCCTCATCAATATCTATCGCCGTCATATCTACCCTTGGAGTGAGTATATCATATGCGGTCTTCTCGTCAAAATCAAGTGCGGACTGAACAAGCTCGCTTTCCTGTTCCTCAAGCACACCTTCCTCTTCAATACTTTCAACAATATACTTAAGTTCATCCTCGGTAACACTCGGTTCTCTTTCCTTATCATTATTCTTTCCCGCAACCTTTGCAAATGCATTTTTTATCTTGAGCAGAACAAAGCTGAACGGCGTAAAGACCGCCATTATAAATAATAATACCGAAGCCGTTGATATACAGATTTTTTCATTATTTTCAATCGCAAAATTTTTAGGAAGTACCTCACCGCATATAAGCACCACAACGGTTATAACAACCGTACTCACGATAGTTCCTACAGCATCCCCTAAAAACGACACAAACATCAGAGTTGCCAAGGAAGATGATGCTATATTGACAATATTATTTCCTACCAATATGGTGGAAAGTGCCTTGTCGTAATTTTCCGTAATATAAAGTGCTTTGGATGCCTTCTTATCTCCGTTATCTGCTTTATTTCTGAGTCGGATTTTACTAACGGATGAAAAAGCTGTTTCAGTTGCCGAAAAAAACGCTGAACACATTATCAAAACCGCTATTACAGCTGTCATCAGCCATAGATTCAAAAAAATCACTCCTGTGTTTTATTATCTTCATCATGTCTTATTCTTATAAGACAATCCTCGAAGTTTCCGTTCACAATCACTGCCGGTACGGATATCATCAGATTAAGCGGAAAACCAAAATCTTCAACAGACAAACCTTTGTCATCCTTTTCACCGATTTTATCCCTTAAGGTGCGTGTATCGGAAAGATAACAATATAATCTCTTGCCGAGGGAATATGCGTATCCGAGTTCAAAGGCCGTACCGCTGTCCGGTTCAACTCCTCGGAAGCTATTCATATTTGCGGCTACAATATCGCAGCTTTGTATCATACCGATATTTGCGGAAAAAATATCATCTGCACTGCCGCACTCGTTATCCGAAGGAAAAAGCCCTGTAAATCCGTACTTCCTACAAATTCCTTTAAGCTTATTGCCTATATTAACCGCATCAGGATAAAAAACATCAAATCCTGCAATATAAATTTTTTTCATGGGATTATATCACTCCGCAGTTCAAAACAAATAGTACATTCAGATTATAATGCTTTGCACTGATATTGTCAAGAAGTCGATTAGCAGCAGAATGTTTGTCGCCGGAAAAGATATTCGGCCGGCTTGTCCGTAAAGTATAATTCCGACCGATACAAAATAAATTAATCCGGTATTTTTTAACGATCATTCATTTTCAGCCAAAACAAAATCAATCATACCCAATGCAACATTTGAATTAACTGCCTCAATATTCACTTCATCTCCGATAGAATAAGCAGTCCCGCTTATTCTGTCTTTAATTGAAGTCAATCCGTCAAATTCAAAATCACTTTCCTCAATATCGGTAAGCTTTACGAAACCCTCTATTCCGTTAGGGAGCATAACAAAAATTCCGTTATTGGCGGCACCCGATACAACTCCTTTGTATCTTTCTCCGATATGAGAACACATATACTCCGCAGCATAGCATTTTTCCGCATCACGCTCGGCTCTTACTGCCCTTATTTCAAAATCGGAGGACAGTGCCGCCGATTCGTCGGCAAATTCACTGTAGTGCTTTTTAATTTTATCTATCGGTACTCCGCTTATGAAATCACTCAATATACGATGTATTGATGTATCGGGGTAACGTCTTATAGGCGATGTGAAATGACAATAATCCGTGAGTGATAAGCCGAAATGACCGAGCGGACGACTGCTATATCTTGCCTTCGCCATAGAACGCAGTACCTGAGTTGAAATAAGCCTTGAATACTTTGTTTCCTTTGCGGCGTTTATAAGAGCGGCAAGATCAGTCTGACGTACACCTTCTCTCAGCCTGCGTGTCTGAAATCCGCATGATGCCGCAAGCTCGGCAAGAGAATAAAGCTTATCGGGGTCGGGGGCTTCATGTACACGATAAACAAAGGGTATACCGACACTTTTAGCATAAAGAGCTGCCGCCCCGTTTGCCATTATCATAAACTGTTCGATAATTCCCTCTGCTTCCCCCATCTCTCTTTCCGAAACATCAATACATACACCATTTTTATCAAGAACAAAACGAAGCTCCGAGCTTTCTATTTCCAACCCCCCGCGTCTTACGGCTTTTTCCTTAAGAATATCCGCAAGCTTTTTTGCTTCCGCAATAACATCGGATACAGGAGAATATTTTTCTTTTATGCTCTCATTCGCACTTCCGTCAAGTATGGAATTGACTTCCGAATATACACCCCTGACCTTTGATATTATAAAGCTTTTTTCAAAGCGGTAATCTATAAGCTCGGCTTTTTCATTGAGCGTCATTATAGCAGAAAACGTCAGCTTTTTTGTGCCGGGATTAAGAGAACAGCAGCCGTTTGAAATTTCTTCCGGCAGCATAGGTATAACCCTGTCGGCAAAATATACGGATGTTCCTCTGCGTCGGGCTTCCTCATCAAGCTTGCTTCCCTCCGTAACATAATGGGAAACATCCGCTATGTGAACCTGCAATTCCCAGCCTTTTTCAAGCTTCTTTACGCAAATCGCATCGTCAAGATCCTTTGCATCCGCTCCGTCAATGGTAAAAACAGGGTCAGCCGTGAAATCGGTGCGTTTCTCCGTTTCCTCCTCGGTTATACGCTGAGCAGCCATCATTGCCGCCTCGTGCTTGACCGGAACAGGAAACTTTGTAGGAATACCGTAGCTGTCAATAATGGCATCAGAGCATACCTTAGCTGAATTTCCGCTTCCGTATATCTTGATAATCCTTGCAAATACTCCCTTTTTATTATTGTCATAAAATACGCTTGCCTTAACCTTATCACCGTTTTTACTTTTAAGCTCTCCGCCCTGCACAATCTTAAGAGCTTGTGCAAATCCGTTGTCCGCTATGAGATAGGCTGTTCCTGTATTATGCATTCTCTCTATTGTTCCTGTTATTACTCTTTTGCCCTTTTCGAGTATTTTATCAACTTCACCCGACAAACCCCTTGAGCTTTCGATAATATTCTTCAAAAGAACCGTATCTCCGGGCATAGATCCCTTTGTTGACGAAGCATGGATATAAACATCTTCCATATCCGGATCATGCGGCTCGGCAAAGGAAAAGCTTTTAGCCTGTCTCACTATTGTTGCGGTAACATACCCCATCACCCGGGGTAAACCTACCTTTTTTCTGTTTATAACTATTTTTCCTTTGCTTTCAAGGTATGACAGGGCATTATTAAATTCCTCAATCTCCGTAATACCGCTTATAATCTGAAGGTCACATCTTGCTATCGGCTCAGTTTGCTCCTCAAGAGCAGATAATACCATTTCATTGACTTCCGTATTCATATTATACCTCCTTTGCTGTCGGTTATATCATTCCCTTTATCAAAACAAATATCACACTCACTGCGTCATAAACAGAATACCGAGAGTTCCGGGTCCGCAATGTGAGGAAATCGTACAGCTTGCCGTCGTAACATATATATTTTCAAACATATTTTTATTCTTTATATAATTATATACCACTTGAACATGGTCCTCCCCGATTCCCGCATGAGTTATGAAAATTTTGTCATAACGTATATTTTTATATTCGGAAAGCTTTTCGTCAACATACTGCAAAAGCACATTATCGAGTTTTCCTCTGTATTTTTTTCCGACTGTCATTGAGCCGTCCTTATTATCAACTTCAATACACGGTTTAAGCTGCAAAAGATTTGCTCCAAGCATTGCAAGTGTCGAGCATCTGCCTCCCGCACGCAGATAATTAAGCTTATTTATTATAAAGCTTGAATGGACTTTTCCGGTGAGCTTCTTTAGGTTTTCGGCTATTTCTTTTGCATCAAGTCCACGCTTTATCATTTCGGCAGCTTCGATTACTATATGACCCGTACCGGTAGAAAGGTTACATGAATCAATCGGAAATACATTTCCGACTTCCTCTGCTGCGGTGCAGGCATTCTGATATGATGAGGAAAGTGCCGAACCGATATTTATATGGATAACCTTATCCCCTTTTTCAACAAACGATTTGAAGAAGTCAACATACTCTCCTACGTTTACAGCGGCGGTTTTAGGAAGTGTACCTGTTGCATCAAACTGCTTATAAATTTCCTGAGGAGTTATATTTACACCGTCATCATAGCTTTTTTTTGCAATGATTATGTGAAGCGGAGTGTAAGCCCTGACATTATATTTTTCCTTAAGCTCCGTTGTAAGGTCGCAGGTACTGTCCGCCGTTAAAATAATTTTTGACATAAAGAAACCCCCTTTTATTTTTTACGCTCTCGGCGTTTTATCTGCCTTATATCATTTCCCGTAAACTCAATTCTATCGAGCATACCGATTATCCTCGACATCATTCTTGTTCCGTACATTTCCTGAATTTCCTTGCCTGACAGGTTTGTGCTGATTATCGTGGGATGGTTGGTCATCAGTCTTGTGTTAAGCGTATTGTATATGACCGATAAGCCGAATTTACTCTGATATTCCGTTCCCATATCGTCAAGTATTAACAAATCACATTCATTAATAAGTCGTTCTGTTTCACCCTTACGCTCCGAATAGCTGCCGAAATGCTCATTTTCAAGCCGTGAAACAATATTCGGGGCGGATACATAAATCACTCCATAACCTTTGTTTATAACCTCCTGTGCAATGGAAAGCGACAAATGGGTTTTTCCGAGACCGGAGCCTCCCTGAAAAATAAGACTGTGTGAATCGGGCGAAAATTCACTTGCGTATTTTTTGCAGAACCTGAGGACGGACTGCATATAATTATAAGGTATTTTCCCCGATTTTTCATCCTTTATTTTAGAATAATATTCGAGTGAAAAAGATTCAAAGCTGCAAAGTGATAAAGGAGAAATTTTATTCAGTTCCTCATAGGCTGTCTTTTTAAGAAGGCTTTTCATGCAGGTACACATTTTCCCGTCAATATTGCCTGTATCATTGCATTTATCACACATATACCACTCGTCAAGGTAATTCCCGGGCAAATTATGCGATACAAGCAGTTCGTCAAGCTCCTTCTGCAAAGCAAGACTTTTGTTTTTGAGATTTTCCAGTTCTTTACGCACATCGGCTCCCATTATTACCCGCTTTCCGGCCGATACGGAAATACTGACAAGCTCACGCTCAATCTCACGGGCACGGGGACATATCAAATACAGTTTATCTCTTCTTTTCCCGAGTTCCTGCTCGGCATAAAGTCTTCTGTTCTCCATTTCCCGACGAGCAAGCTCATAAACCTCGCTGCTGTATCCCATCATTGTTCCTCCTCGTCTATTATACTTGTGCTTTCATACTCTGAAATATCATAAGTAGCCCCATACATTTTTTTCTCTTTATTCTTATTTCCGCTGTTTTTCTCCGCATCGACCTGCTCGGGTGTGGAAATTCCGCTGTTGAACCACCTGTTAAGAATAGAATCCACATATTTCGGTATGTACTTATTCTTTGTATCAACGCATATTTCATATGCCTTCCTTATCATATCACCGGAAAATTTCCATATATTCATCCACCTGTCCGCAAATTCCGTTTCCTTCTCGGTCGGAGAATGTTCCTCCAGACCCAATATCTTTTGTATTGTCATGGCGGCATTTCTTCCGCTTGTAAGCTGCTGAATTTTCTTTTCCGCCTGTTCAAGCGTTGTAATATCATTATCCGACCATGATATTGCCATCTTTTCTATATATCTGATATTACATTTCTGTATGCTTGCCGCATATTGCATAAGCATGATAATTACTTCAACCGGCAGACCATCGGATTCATGTATCATAAGCAGAGTCGCCTTATCATTATTATTTGTCGGTCTGCCGAAAATTTCATCCGCCGACTGCATAAGATATACTATTTCAGGACTTTCGGACATACGCTCGCTCAGATATTTCATATCGGGTTTTTCCGGACGTGAAATAATCCTTGATGCTTTTGTTGTCATTTCTTCATTTGGTTGTTTTTTGTGATTTATCTCTGCTTTCTCTTCGACGTTCTGTTCGTTTTGAACAGATGAAATGATATTCTTATTTTCGTCCGGTGGTGCAATCATGCCGTCGCTGACCTTTATAATACCGCTTTCTTCCCAATAGAGCATACTGTCCCTGACATCGGCCGCCTGCATGGACAGTGATTTTGAAATATCATCAACCGTAAAGTTTTCTCCGGCATGACGTAAAACCCACAGTATTACCTTCAGTTGTACGCTGCCTGCAAGCTTCAGGTGCAAATCTACCAAATCACTCGGCACGGCAAAAACACTTCCCCACGAACCGAGATTTAACTTATATTCCATTTCTTCCCCTCAATTCATCATATTTCATTAATCAGTATAACATAAATCCGATTACAAGTACATACAGTAAATACATGAAAATCAGTTTTTTTCTTCGGCTATATATAACTCTGCTTCACTCTTAAGCTCTCCGTATTCATTTTTAAATTTTCCGTCTATAACACCTTCAAGCAAATACTTTAGTATTTTTCCTATGGTTTTCCCCTCTGTTATTCCCATAGCTATAAGGTCATTTCCCTTTATAGCAAGTGTTTTTAAGTTAAATTCCTGACCATCTGCTGTTTGCTCTTCAAATATTTCCGTAAGCTTTTTTATATCCTCAAGCTTTCCGTTCAGCAGTTCCGGATTCTGTCCCATTGCATCCGCTTCTTTCAGCTGCATAAGCTCATGAAAATTTTCCACTCCGACCTTTGAGATAAGTATGCGGACATTCCGTGGATTTATCTTTGGTCTGACATCATGATATTTTATAAGCATACATACTTTATCTATGGTTTTATTATCAAGCCTCAGTCTTTTCATTATATCGTGTGCCTTTACCGCACCTTTTTCCGGGTGACCGTGAAAATGACCTGTCCCGGTTTCGTCCGGAGAATAACATTCGGGTTTTGCTATATCATGGAAAAGGGCGGCAAGCCGAGAAATTTTACTGTGAGGAGAGTGAGAGATGACCTTAACCGTATGTGTCCATATATCATATATATGATGCGGATTATGCTGTTCAAATCCAATCATTTTTTCAATTTCCGGTATAAACACACACAACACATCAACATATTCTGTCAATACCTTTTCTGCATATTCCCCGTCAATTATACCCAGAAGTTCACTAACTGTCCTTTCGGATGATATATTTTTAAGAAGAAATGCATTTTCATGTATGGCGGCGGAGGTTTTTTCCTCAATTTTAAAACCGAGCCTTGAAGAAAAACGCAAAGCACGGAGTATTCTCAGACCGTCCTCCCGGAATCTTTTTACCGGGTTTCCGACACATCTGATAATTTTGTTCTTAATATCTTCCTCGCCGCCGAAAAAATCACACAGACCCTTATCATAATTATATGCCAATGCATTAATCGTAAAATCCCGTCTTGCAAGATCCTCTCTCAGCGAACGCACAAAGGTTACGCTTTCGGGACGTCGGTTATCGCTGTATACCCCATCAATACGGAACGTTGTTATTTCATACAGTTCATTGTTGAATTTTACGGTAACGGTGCCGTGCTTTAATCCGTTAGTTACTATATTTGTTTTTCCGAGAATATCAAGTGTTTCTTCGGGGAGTGCCGATGTACATATATCCCAGTCATGCGGCACAAGTCCCATGATACTGTCACGTATACAGCCGCCTACGGCATAGGCTTCAAATCCTGAGTTCTGTATTTTTTCTATTATTTTATCTGCATTATGCGGAATTTCAATTTTCATATTTACCTCTTAAAAAAACGGCATCCTCAACGCTGTACATTGAAGATGCCGATCGCAAATAATTCAATATTGCCGTTATCACTCAGCAGTCGATGAAGTTGCCTCACTGCTTACACTGTTCTGTGAAGCTTCCGTATCACTTGCATCCGTACCCGACGCACTGCTTTCCGTTGTACTTGCTGCACTGCTTTCCGCTGTACTTGCAACGCTGCTTTCCGCTGTACTTGCCGCCGCACTGCTTTCTGTTTTTGAACCTTCCTCGGACGAAGTGACTGTCGAGGATTCATCCTTTCCGGAGTCCTCTGTCTTACCGCCATTTTCGGAAGTCTCGGAATCTTCTTCTGACTTGCTGCTTTCATCGCTTGTTTCGCTTACGACCGAGCTTTCGGAAGCTTCTGCATTATTATCTATACTGTCGCCTGTTATACCGAAGAAAGAAAGTGCATTCAAAAGAACAACCAACACAAAGAACGTAATAGCACAATATTTCGTTATCCTTGCAAATATAGCATCGGCAGTACGAGCCTTACCCTTGGAAAGAAAAGAATCAGCCCCGCCCGTTACGGTTCCGAGTCCTGCCTGATGTCCCTCTTGCAGTATAATAACAATAACCATGATTATTGACAATAAAAGCACCAGTATACCTACTATCATTTCCCATATGCCCATTATGTAAAATCCTCCATTCGTTTATGCTCAACATACCTGTTTATAATAACACATAATTTAAATAAAATCAAGTGATTTATGCCTTAAAATTGTATTTTTTTCATAGAAATTTCCATTTATATTTTTATGTAATCTGCATATAATACTATCGTCGGGAAAAACACAATAAAGTCCGTGCAAATGCCCGGATAGAAATCCTGATTATCCCGACAAATCAATAAGCTGAAAAGCTATAATGCTATAAAGGCAGAAAAAAGAAAATAATTCTGTCAGTTTCCGCTGCTTCTTATTATTGAGGCAGCGGAAAAATTTTTTCAGAATGACATTTGCTCAGCTTCACTCGATTTTGGCAGCTGACCTGCTGACGGGAGAGTTTTTGCTCTGTATCGCTCCGGATCACTTATTATCCCCTCGCTGAGGAGTCTTGCCGATACAACCCTGTGTCCCTTTCTCTGCTTCATTACCGCAACACCCTGAGTTGATCTTGTGGATTTCGTAAGAATATCGCCCGCCTTGAATACCAGTGCCCTGCCGGAGGTCGAAAGTAAAACTATATCGCTTTCATCATCAGGCACATAGCAAATAGCGGCAAGTCTTTCCTTTTCGGAATATGCACCCGTGAGCTTCTTGCGGTTCGTCTTTGTTGCATAGGCTTCGAGAGCTACCTTTGCAACCTTTCCGCTTTCAAATACGAAAAATACATAACCCTTGTAATCCTTTGTAGGTATCATATATATTGCATTTTCGCCCTCGTCAAATGACAGTTTTGTCGGTATATAATCACCGAGAACGCTTGTTTTTGTATCGCTGAAATCACAGCCCTTTGCCTTATATGCCTTTGCCATATCGGAAAAGAATATTATATCCGTATTGTTGGTTGTTTCTATATGCTCGATTATCTCATCGCCCTCCTTCAGCTTATGCTCGCCGCTCATACGCAGGGACTGAGGAGTAATCTTCTTGAAATAGCCTTCCTTAGAAAAGAACAGATTTACCGCATAATCCGGTACTTCCTCGACTGTTTCATCGTCCGCTATATCATCGGCATAAATTATCATACTGCGGCGTGGCTGTCCGTATTTTTCGGCAATTTCCGAAAGCTCTCTTATTATAATATTCTTGATTTTCGTTTTACTGTTGAGTATTGCTTCAAGCTCGGAAATTTCCTTTTCAAGCTTTGATATATCCTCCGTTCGTTTCAGTATATATTCACGATTGAGATGCCGCAGCTTTATTTCCGCAACATATTCGGCCTGTATTTCATCTATTCCGAAACCCTCCATAAGGTTAGGAACGACCATCACCTCTTCCTCTGTATTTCTTATGATACTTATTGCCTTGTCAATATCAAGAAGTATTCTTTCAAGACCACGGAGAAGATGCAGTCTGTCCTGCTTTTTATGAAGGTCAAAATATGTCCTGCGTCTTACACATTCAATTCTGAATGCCGACCATTCGTTAAGCATCTCCCTCACGCCAAGCACCCTCGGCGTACCTGCAATAAGCACATTGAAATTGCAGGCAAAGCTGTCCTCAAGCGGCGTCATCTTATATAATTTTGACATAAGCTTATCGGGATTTACTCCTCTTTTCAGGTCAATTGTTATCTTAAGACCGTCTATACCCGTTTCATCACGGATATCGGATATATCCTTTAACTTTCCCTGCTTTACAAGGTCAATTACCTTTTCAATTATAGCTTCCGAGGTTGTCGTCTGCGGAATAGACAGTACATCTATACAGTTTGCGTATTTATCATATACATATCTTGCCCTCAGCCTTATACTTCCTCTGCCTGTTTCATATACAGTTTTCATTGTCTGTTCGTCATAAACTATCTGTGCTCCGCCTGTAAAATCGGGGGCAACCAGTGTTGACATAATATCAAAGTTCGGGTCACGCAAAAGACCTATTGTCGTATGGCAGACCTCCGCTAAATTAAAAGAACAGATCGAGCTTGCCATTCCCACGGCTATACCTGTATTCGCATTTACGAGAACAGACGGAAAAGCCGCCGGCAAAAGAGTCGGTTCTTTCAATGTATTGTCATAGTTATCAACAAAATCAACCGTATCCTTATCTATATCACGGAAAAGTTCATTACATATCGGGTCAAGCTTTGCTTCGGTATATCGGGAGGCTGCCCACGCCATATCTCTGCTGTAAAACTTACCGAAATTTCCTTTTGAATCAACAAACGGGTGCAGAAGTGCTTCATATCCCCTGCTGAGTCTTACCATTGTATCATATATTGCCGCATCTCCGTGCGGATTCAGTTTCATTGTCTGTCCCACGATATTTGCCGACTTTGTTCTTGTCGCACCTAAGAGTCCCATTTTATACATAGTATATAAGAGTTTCCTGTGGGACGGCTTAAAGCCGTCTATCTCGGGAATAGCACGGCTGAGTATTATACTCATAGCATAGGGCATGAAATTTTCCTCAAGTGTGGATACGATTTTTTCCTCCACAACCTCTCCCGCACCTTCTATATAACCCTGTATTTTTTGTGCAGACGGAGTATTTTTTGTTGTTTTCCTTTTTGCCATAATTATTTTTCTCCTACCCGGTTAATAATTCCAAAAATCTGTTTTTCTCAGTATTCGTCATAATGTCTATGTAAAAAAATCGAATATGGCAGCGATTAACATCGGTACGGCAATCAAGCCTCCTAATGCACCTGTAAAAGATCCGATTTTTTTATATTTTGTTTTTTTATTTATGATTATTCCTGCAACAGCCAAAAGTACTCCCGATAATATCGGTAAAAACCAGCCTGCCGTATTATACAGCCGGATATAAAATTGAACTGCGACAAAGACTAACATCGGAGCGGCCATCAAGCCTCCCAAAACACTTATACAAAATCCGGTTTTTTTATATTTTGTTTTTTTGTTTATGATTTTTCCTGCAACAACCAAAAGTATGCCGAATAATGTCAATAAAAACCATCCGATTATAATAATCAGTAAACCTATAAAAGCCATAATTTACCTCCTGTGTTATGAAACATCAAGATCGTCAATATACTTAGCTCCGTTTTCAATTATATAATCCCTTCTCACGGCAAGATTATCACCTAAAAGTATATCGAACATTTCAGATGTCATTGCGGCATCATCGGGCATAACCTTGATAAGTCGGCGTGTATCGGGGTTCATTGTCGTAAGGCTCATCATATCGGGCTCATTTTCACCGAGTCCCTTTGAACGCTGTATCGTAAATTTTTCTTTTCCTATTTCCTTTATAAATTTCTCCTTTTCCGCTTCGGTATAAGCAAAATATACCTTATCCTTTGAGGTTATCTCATAAAGCGGAGATTCGGCAATAAATACCTTGCCCTCTCTTATAAGTGTCGGTGCAAGACGGTATATCATTGTAAGCAGAAGTGTACGTATATGAAAGCCGTCGACATCGGCATCCGTGCAAAATATTATCTTATTCCACCTTAAAAGCTCCATATCAAATGATGCGAGATCCTTATTTGCTTTGGATTTTACCTCTACTCCGCAGCCGAGTACTTTCAGCAAATCAGTTATGATCTCACTTTTGAATATCTTATTGTAATCAGCCTTAAGACAGTTCAGTATCTTACCCCTTATCGGCATTATAGCCTGAAAATCAGGATTTCTCGCCTGCTTGCAGGCACCGAGAGCTGAGTCACCCTCAACTATGAACAGCTCACGCTCACTTTTATCCTTGCTGCGGCAATCGACAAATTTTGCCACTCTGCCTGTCATATCCATATTTCCGGCAAGTGTTTTCTTTATGTTGAGCCTTGTCTTTTCCGCACTTTCACGGCTTCTTTTATTTATAAGCACCTGAGCGGCAATCTTGTCCGCATCAAGCTTATTCTCTATAAAATATACCTCAAGCTGATGACGCAGATACTCCGTCATAGCATCCTGTATACCCTTGTTTGTTATCGCCTTTTTAGTCTGATTTTCATATGATGTAACACTTGAAAAAGACGAAATTACTATAACAAGACAGTCCTTTACATCATCTATATTTATCTTTGCTTCATTTTTTGAATATTTTCCGTTTGCCTTGAGATATGAATCTATCGCATATACAAATGCATTTTTCACCGCCTTTTCGGGTGCGCCGCCGTATTCGAGCCATGACGAATTGTGATAGTATTCCGCTGTACTTATCTTATTCGAGAATGCAAGTGCAATATTTATTTTTGTTTTATATTCGGGCTTATCCTCACGGTCACGAACCATTCTTTCGGTCTGCCAATACTGCACCGAGGATATACCGTCCTCACCGATAAGCTCTTTTACATGATCCTCGATACCGTTTTCATATATAAATTCCTGCTCTTCAAAGCCGCCCTCCGTTTTCTCCGAGCGGTACAGGAAGAGAATACCGGCATTTACTATAGCCTGCCGCTTTATTGTATCAATAAAGTATTCATCAGTGATATTTATATCGGTAAATACCTCAATATCGGGCTTCCACTTAATTTTTGTTCCCGTTTTCTTACCGGTATATTTTTCCTTTTTAAGCCCTCCGACATTCTCCCCGTGTTCAAATTCAAGTTTGAAAAGAGTTCCGTCGCGGCGTATTTCAACATTCATATATTCCGAAGAATACTGTGTTGAGCAAAGTCCCAGACCGTTAAGACCGAGGGAAAACTCATAGCTTTCGGCTTCGCTGTTATTATACTTACCGCCTGCATAAAGCTCACAGAAAACAAGCTCCCAGTTATACCTTTCCTCATTTTTATTGTAATCAACGGGTATTCCTCTGCCGAAATCCTCAATTTCAATCGAATGGTCGGCATATTTTGTAATTATAATTTTTTTGCCGTAACCCTCTCTTGCTTCATCAATGGAATTTGAAAGTATCTCAAATGCGGAATGCTGACATCCCTCTATTCCGTCCGAACCGAATATAACTGCCGGACGCTTTCTTACTCTGTCGGCACCCTTGAGGGAGCTTATACTTTCATTTCCGTATTCCTGAGTATTTTTTTTTGCCAATGTTTTTTCCTCTTTTCATATATGTATGTTGTAAGTCAATATTTTTCTATAATGCTTCTGAAATAATTAAGCATCCAGTTTTCAAAGGTCATATTGTAAAGATGTATCCTGTCATCAATACTGAATGTGAATGCCGCGACCTGTCCGTTATATTTTCCCGTGCATATAAGATAAACCGAATTTCTGCCGTCCTCTGAAGAACATATCTCGATAAGTCCGTTATACAGCTCCGTTGAAATCCTGCTGTAGTTTCCGCCGCTTGCATAGGCCTTTCCGAGGTTTTCATACCACTCAAACCATTTTTCCTCGTCCTCAACAAAATCAACAACAGGCTCCTTACTCTCGATAGTATATGGAATGTCATGGTAATTCTGCCTCGCTCTTATCATCGCATAATTGCATTTTGTCGGGGAATGGCATAGGTAATTATTAAATTCAACCTCGTCAAGCGAATAAAGACCTCCCTCGGGACCGGCACCGCCGTTTCCTACCTGTGTAAGGAAACTGACATAGCCCGCAGGAAGTGAGATTTTATGTTTTTCCTCAAAATTCTTCACCACTGATATGGGTGCTGCGGAGGAAAATCTGTATTTATGCCTGTTTGCACCATGCTCATTAAAATCCCTGTCTATCTCCTTTGCTCTGTTTGCAAGTCCTATAAGCTGCAATGAGAATGACGAAAGTTTGGGAAGGTCGGGTTCGGCAATCCTCTTTATTCTGTCAAGACCCGTAATATTATGCTGCTCTCCTAGAATATTAATATTATCAAAGGGCAGATCCGTTTTCTCTGCACGTTCTATTTCCTGCTCTTCGGTAACATCCTCCCTTATATCATCCTCATCCTCGACAGGCCGTATCATATCCAGACCCTTGATATCGACCCTACTATTTTCCTCTATCTTTTTGATTTTGTCAAGACCTGTAATCTCCGTTTTTTCTTCATTTTTATTTTTTTCCGGTATTTCCATATTATTTCCACCTCTGAATTTCTATTTTATTTTCCTTAAAATCATAATTTCACCATGAGTTAATCAGCCGTATTTTTATATCACTTTCAGTCGGTTTTTCATTTTTCTCTATAGTTATTAATCCCCCTGCAATTCTTTAATTTTATCACGAAGATATGCTGCGTGTTCAAATTCAAGCAGCTTTGCGGCAGCTTTCATTTCCTTTGTAAGCTGTGCAATTAATTTCTCTCTTTCAGCCTTACTGAGTTTTGTTTTTTCCCTGAGTTTCTTATCGCTTCTTGTGGATATCTCTATGATATCGCTTACCTTTTTAGTTATTGTTTTCGGAGTAATACCATGCTCTTCGTTATATTTCATCTGTATTGCACGGCGGCGTTCCGTTTCGGTTATGGCTTTTTCCATAGATTCCGTAACCTCATCGGCATACATAATCACCGTACCCTCGGCATTTCTTGCGGCTCTGCCTATCGTCTGTATAAGCGAGCGTTCACTTCGGAGAAATCCTTCCTTATCGGCATCAAGTATGGCAACAAGTGAAACTTCGGGAATATCAAGACCCTCACGCAAAAGGTTTATTCCGACAAGAACATCAAATTCTCCGAGCCGCAAATCTCTTATTATCTCCATTCTCTCAACTGTATCTATATCATGGTGCATATATCTTATCTTTATACCCATGGTTGTAAGGTAATCCGTAAGATCCTCCGCCATTTTCTTTGTAAGAGTAGTTACAAGCACCTTTTGCTTTTTTTCCGTGCGTATATTTATCTCCGATATAAGGTCGTCCATCTGTCCCTCAACGGGTCGGACGCTTATCTCGGGGTCAAGAAGTCCTGTCGGTCTTATAACCTGCTCCGTTACTTTTCCGCTTTTTTCAAGCTCAAAATCTCCGGGAGTTGCACTTACAAAAATAACCTGATTTATTCTTTTATAAAATTCATCAAAATTGAGCGGTCGGTTGTCATATGCGGACGGCAGTCTGAAACCGTATTCCACAAGATTTTCCTTTCTCCCTCTGTCGCCGCCGTACATTCCCCTTACCTGCGGCAGCATTACATGGGATTCGTCAACAAACAGCAGATAATCCTCGGGAAAATAATCAAGAAGCGTATACGGAACACTTCCCGGCTTTCTTCCCGAAAGCACACGGGAATAATTTTCAATTCCGCTGCAAAAGCCTATTTCCCTGAGCATTTCTATATCATATCTTGTACGCTGCTCTATTCTTTGTGCTTCAAGAAGCTTTCCCCTGTCCTTAAAGAATTTTATTCTTTCCTCAAGCTCCTTTTCTATCTCCTTTATGGCAATTTCTATTTTTTCCTTCGGTACAATATAGTGTGACGCCGGATATATTGCCGCATGACGGAGATCCGCCCTGCGTTCTCCCGTCATGGGGTTTATTTCGCTTATCCTGTCTATTTCATCACCGAAAAACTCTACTCTTATTACGGAATCGGCAGAAGCTGCGGGGAAAATCTCCACAACATCACCCCGTACACGGAATTTATTTCTTGTGAAATCGACATCATTTCTTTCGTACTGGAGTTCTATAAGCTTTTTGAGAAGTTCATTTCTCGGTTTTTCCATACCCGGACGGAGGGAAATTACCATATTACGATAATCAATAGGGTTACCGAGAGAATATATACAGGATACGCTTGCAACTATTATTACATCACGTCTTTCGGACAGAGCAAGTGTTGCGGAGTGTCGGAGCTTATCTATTTCGTCATTTATCGCACTGTCCTTTTCTATATAGGTATCCGTCGTAGGTACATATGCCTCGGGCTGGTAATAATCATAATAGGAAACAAAATATTCAACCGCATTGTCGGGGAAAAACTCACGAAATTCGGAGCAAAGCTGTGCCGCAAGGGTTTTGTTGTGTGCAAGAACCAGTGTGGGGCGGTTAAGCTGTGCAATAACATTCGCCATTGTAAAGGTTTTTCCCGAGCCTGTAACACCGAGCAGTGTCTGTTCCCTGTTTCCTGCCCTCACACCCTCGACAAGCTCCGCTATAGCATTTGGCTGATCTCCCGTAGGTTTATAATCCGACACAAGCTTAAACTTATCCATAACTGCACCCCATTTCGTTTTTACTACTTTTCTTTGATACGCTTACCCGTGATATGCTCTATGGTAAGCTCCAGACATTGTACATTATTTCCGTGTTTTTGTATTTCATTCTCCGTATATTCATTATCATCAATGAATTTGTACATAATTCTGCGGCAGATATCAAGAGCCCTGTCATGCTCATCAATAATTTTTATCCTGCCGAAAACTATAATGCTTCTGAAATTGAGGTACCATTCTCCGTCATTCCTGTATCCGTCATCATATACACAGAACGATGCCTTATCGCAATATTTTATCGCATCCGTCTTATGCCCTTCCTTACTGCCGTGAAAGCAGATGGTTCCGCTTTCCTCGCAGTAAACATAATTAATCGGAAGTCCGTATGGGTAACCGTCTTCACCCAAAAGGGAGAGTACCCCTCTTTTCTGTTTTTTCAGTACTTCAATACACTCTTCGTTCGTAAGCTGCTGTTTGAATCTCCTCATTTTTCTGAACATATTATAACCTCATTAATTATTTATCTTCTTCCCTTTTTTTCCTGAGAACGGAACCGGCCGGTATCTCGGTAATGCCCGGAAAAATTACCTTCTGCATTGCATGGGGAGCAACCTCTATCTTTTCTCCCCTGTCATTCTCCATACAGTCAACCGTCACCTCAAACGGCATTCCGCTCGGAGGAAGAACATCGAGTGTGTCACCTGCAAAAAATCTGTTTCTCTGTGTCAGATATGCGGTATTATCCTTATATTCATCGCACACTGCCACAACATCATAATGACGTATATATCCGCCGTTATCGGTTACCTGTCCCGGTTCTCCGCCAAAGAAAAAGCCTGTGCTGTATTCCCTGTGACTTACCTTTTCAAGTTCTTCCCTTATCCACGGCGACAGCGGCTTTTTTCCGCCATATTCTATACATTCGTCTATCGCATGACGGTATGCGTTCGTAATAACGGAAACATAATACGCCGATTTAGCCCTGCCCTCAATTTTCAGGCTGTTTACTCCCGCCTTTATAAGCTCGGGAATATGCTCAATCATACACAAATCACGGGAATTATACAGAAATGTGCCGTTTTCGTTTTCCTCAACCGGAAAATACTGTCCCTCCCTATGTTCCTCATAAAGATGATATTTCCAGCGGCACGGCTGGGCACAATCGCCCCTGTTTGCATCTCTGCCTGTCATATAGCTTGAAATAAGACATCTCCCGGAAAACGAAACGCACATCGAACCGTGAACAAAGACTTCTATCTCGAGAGAGTCCGGAATTTTTGCACGGATATCCGCTATCTCATCAAGGCTCAGTTCTCTTGCAAGCACCACCCTTGTTGCACCGGATTCATACAGAAACCGTGCCGTCTGATAATTTACTATACCCGATTGTGTTGAAACATGACGTTCTACCCCCGGGGCATATTTTGCAGCCATTGACATTACCCCGAGGTCAGCGATAATAAATGCATCCGCACCTGCCTCCTGCACAGCCTTCAGAAATTCGGGTAATCTTTCTATCTCATCATTTCTCGGAAGCGTGTTGCAGGTGACATATACCTTTACATTTCTTTGATGTGCTTTTTCTACTGCTGTCTTAAGCTCAGCCGGATCGAAATTTTTCGATGCCGTACGCATACCGAATTCCGTACCGGCAAGATATACGGCATCTGCTCCGAAATTAACAGCACCGTCAAGACATTCCGGATCTCCGGCAGGAGCAAGAAGCTCAGGTTTATACATATATTATCCCTCCGCCATTTTATCTGAATTTCTTACTTTTCTCTGTATTATATCATTAATGCAGATGAATTGCAATGAAAAATAGCATTATTCAATATTTCGGATTTATATATACAATAAATTGTATACTCGTATATTTATCGTCAAAATCACATTAAGCCATGTTAAAAACTCATATATGTAAAATATAATTTCCCGTATATTAATTTCTAACCAAAAAAGTAAGTACTTTTTATCGGATTATGGGTTATTTTTTGTATCAAAAATTTATAGAAAAAGGGCGTTTCCGTTAAGTTTCATAATTTTTTATATAGAAAATAATAAAAATTTAATAAAACAGTTGCATTTTCAATCTGTTTTGTGTAAAATGTATATAGGGACTTTGTGTGCCTGTGTTTTCGGTTGATTTCCGTATTCCCGGTACACAGACATTTTATAAAATCTTAATATTTCTATTACAAAGTGAGGGAACAGAATATGTCCAACAGATTATTTCAAGGTGTTATACACCAGATGAGAGATACCATAGACAGAACAATAGGCGTAATTGATGAAACCTCTGTGGTTATCGCGTGCAGTGAACTCGGGAAGATCGGTGAGGTTAATGAGCATATAACCTCGGAAATGCTGACATCTGCGGCTCCTTTCGTTCTTAACGGGTATACATATAAGTCTTTCGGAAACAACCCGAGAAATGAGTATGCCGTTTTTGTTGCGGGAAATGATTATGCCGCACAGAAGTATGCCGCTATACTTGCCATTTCTCTCGGAAGCATCAAGCAGTATTACGATGAAAAATACGACAGAGGAAATTTTATCAAGAATGTAATTCTTGATAATATTCTCCCCGGGGATATCTACCTGAAATCAAGAGAGCTTAAATTCAATTCCGATGTAACGAGAGTGTGTATGCTTATAAAAATATCCTCAAAAACGGATATTTCCGCCTATGATGTAATTCAGAACCTCTTCCCCGATAAGGCAAAGGATTTTGTTATTAATATCAATGAAACAGATATAGCACTTGTCAAGGAAATAAAGCAGGATATAGATTCAAAGGATCTCGAAAAGCTCGCAAGTTCGATTGTTGATACTCTTTCGGGAGAATTTTACACGCATTGTGTAATTGGTATAGGTACACCCGTAACAGGTATAAAGGATCTTGCACGTTCCTTTAAGGAGGCTCAGGTTGCTCTTGAGGTGGGTAAAGTATTCGATACGGAGCGTTCCATTGTAAATTATGATAAGCTCGGAATTGCAAGACTTATATATCAGCTCCCGACAACTCTTTGTGATATGTTCCTTAAGGAAGTGTTTAAGAGGGGCTCTATCGAATCGCTTGATCAGGAAACTTTGTTTACGATACAGCGTTTCTTTGAAAATAATCTTAACGTTTCGGAAACCTCAAGAAAACTCTTTGTACACAGAAATACGCTTGTATACAGACTTGAAAAGATTAAAAAGCTTACCGGTCTTGATCTGAGAGAATTTGAGGATGCAATAATTTTCAAGGTAGCACTTATGGTTAAAAAATATCTTTCTTCCAATCCGATAAAATATTGAGAACTCGGGGAGCCTGTCACGGCTCTCCTTTGCTTTGAACCTGTTTTTTATGAATTGATACATTTATGTTTGACGTCACGGACAATATATTGTATAATGGACTATAGAAAGGTTTGCGATATAAATGATACATCTTGAAAATGTTTCTAAGGTATACCCTAACGGTACTGAAGCTCTTAAGAATATAAGCCTCGATATTGAACAGGGAGAATTTGTTTTTATTGTAGGTCCGTCCGGTGCGGGAAAAAGTACCTTTTTGAAACTGCTTATACATGAGGAAACCGCTACCTTCGGTAAAATAAGGGTTAACGGTTATGATTTAACAAATATAAAGCAAAGAAAGGTTCCGTATCTCAGAAGAACGATGGGAATCGTTTTTCAGGATTTCCGCCTTATAGAGAAAATGAACGTTTATGATAATATTGCATTTGCAATGAGGGCTATCGGTGCTCATGAAAGGGATATAAAAAAGCGTGTCAGATTTGTTATAGATATGGTCGGACTTAACGGAAAGGAAAAATGCCGTCCGAATGAACTTTCGGGCGGCGAACAGCAAAGGGTGAGTCTTGCAAGAGCTCTTGTCAATAATCCCGAAATGCTCATTGCTGATGAACCGACAGGTAATATTGACCCGAAAATGTCCTTTGATATTATGAAAAAACTCGTGGAAATCAATAACAGGGGTACTACTATTATCGTTGTTACACACGAGCATGAACTTGTTAAGGAATTCGGCGGCAGGGTCGTCATAATCAAAGGCGGAGAAATAGAACTCGACAAAAAGCTTCCTACAAAATATCACCCGTCAGACGAGACAGACGTTTCGGAGGAAGACAGCGAGGAGGCAGAATGATGAAATTCACAAGCAGCAGATATCTGGTCAAGGAGGGACTTAAGAATATATGGAATAACAGGATGATGTCTTTGGCGTCAGTCGTTGTTCTTGTTTCGTGCCTTGTTATAACAGGTGCTGCGGTTCTTATATCGGCTAATGTCAACAACCTTATTTCAACCATAGGTGATGATAATCAGATAAATGTATATCTGGATTATCAGATGTCCGATATTGAAGCCATAAGGTTAGGAACCGAGATAAAAACGATACCCAATGTCGATGATTGTAAGTTTTTTTCAAAAGACGAAGGTATCAAAGAATTTAAGGATAAAATCGGTAATGACATTTACCAAAGTATGCAGGGGGATGATAATCCTCTCGGTCATGTATACAAGGTAAGGCTGAAGGATCTTTCCGAATACAGCAGCACAATTGATGAGATAAAGAAAATTGACGGTGTTGTCAGTGTGAGCGACAGAGCAGCCATTGCCCGGACACTTACAAAATTAAATTACTTTGTCGCCATAGCAGGTTTCTGGGTTGTTCTTATTTTAGGAATAGTTACTCTTTTCATTATATCAAATACAATAAAAATGACAATGTATTCAAGACGGTTTGAGATAAGTATAATGAAATCCGTGGGTGCAACAAATACATTTGTGCGGATTCCTTTCATAATCGAGGCTATGAGTATAGGTCTTTTGGCAGGACTTCTTTCATCCGCAGCACTTATCGGTATTTATGACCCTGTCAGAGAATCTGCCGGCAGTATGCTGTCTATGCTGGCTACAGCCACTATACCCCTCAGTGATGTATGGCTCAGGATATTGTTGGCGTTGTCCGGTGCGGGCATTCTTATCGGTGCATTGGGAGGATTTATTTCTATAACGAAATATCTCCGCAAGGAAGGAGGAGAGATCCTTGGTTGGTAAAAAAAATAAATTTATTAAGCTCTTTATAGGTATTCTTTCGTTTACGCTTTCCGCTGCTGTTTTCACTATGTCTGACGTGTATGCATTTGACAAGGATGAAAATTCCCGTCAGCATGAGCAGCTTGAACAGGAAAACTCCCAATATATGGAGGAACTCGAGGAAGCTCAAAAAACACTCGATGAAAAAGAAGAATACAGCAAAAAGCTTCAAAAACAGATATCCGAGCTTACCGTCAAAATACGGAACAGTAACGACCGTATAAAAAAGCTTAATTCCGGGATAAAGGAAAAGCAGGCACAGATCGACGAAAGGGTCGCTGCTATTGATGACAGGCTTGAGCTGCTGCGGTCAAGACTGCGTTCTCTTTATATGGCGGGCGATATATCAACGCTTGAAGTAATATTACAGGCAAAGGATTTTTCCGATTTTGTCGATAAGATGGAGCTTGCACAAAGTATTTCCGCATATGACAATAATCTTATCAACGGTCTTAAGAAAGAAATGGCAGGTATCGGAGAGGAGCAGGAAAAGCTTCGCAGCGACAAAGCGGCTGTTGAAGAAGAGAAAAAGAATCTTGAAGATAATAAAAAACGGATAAACAAGCTTTCCGCCGAAAACGAGGAGATTATTCTTGAGCTTACGCAGCAGAAGGAGAATACCGAGCAGGCCATAGAGGAAAATCAGCAAAAGATGAAGGAGCTTGAGGATGCACTTAACCAATACAATAAGGAGCTTGCCGAGCAGGTAAGAAAACGCAGACTTGAGCTGTTGCAGCAACAGCAGGCCAATAAAAATGATAACAACACATTAACGAATGATGAACCTTTTGTGGATACAAGCGGAAATTTTGTCTGGCCGTGTCCGGGACACACATATCTGACATCAACATTTGAAGAATGGAGAGGTGCAAACAATCATGGTGCTCTTGATATAGCAGATGGAGATATATACGGTTCGTCTGTCGTAGCTTGTTATTACGGTACGGTTATAGCTACCTATGATGGTTGTCCGCATGATTACGGAAAATCTTCAAGCTGCGGCTGCGGCGGCGGTTACGGAAATTATGTTATGATCGACCACGGCGGCGGAAAGGTTTCCATATACGGACATCTTTCGGGTGTAGCAATTTCCGAGGGAGCTGAGGTAGTTCCCGGGCAGCTTATCGGTTATGTCGGCTCAACGGGATATTCCACAGGACCGCATCTTCATTTTGAAATGCAGTATTACGGAGTACGCTACAATCCTCTTGATGAATATTAATAAAACACTCCTGACCAATGCGGTTCAGGAGTGTCTTTTTGTCATATTTCTACCTTTGCGGTTGTTATATTATTTTCATTTGATACAATAATTCTTTTGTTTATCATCTCTTTAAGCCGTCCGACATGAGATATAATTCCTATAAGACATTCGCCTGTGCTTAATTCCTTAAGTGTTTGTATTGCTTTCACTAAAGATTTGTCATCAAGTGAGCCAAATCCCTCATCTATAAACATTGTATCAAGATGTATTCCTCCCGACACGGACTGTATCTCATCAGATAACCCGAGTGAAAGTGCAAGTGCTGCCATGAATTTTTCTCCGCCCGAAAGTGTATTCACACTTCTCATTTTACCGTTTGCATTATCCGCAACGTTTATATCAAGTCCGAAAGTCCTTCTTTTATCGTCCGAACTGTCACTGCGTACAAGCTTATACCTGCCGTCTGTCATTTTATACATACGGTTGTTTGCCCTGAGAAGTATTCTGTCAAAATACGCTGCTACAACATATGTATCAAACTTTATTTTTCCGTTTGCAGTATCCGAAAGCTCCCTGCAATTATTGTAATATTCTATTGCCTTACGGCAGTTTTCACGCCCGCCTTTAAGTATTCCGACAGCATTTTCATTACCTCTGATCCTTGCTGAAATTTTTGTCCTTTCCTCATCCATTAATTTAAATTCCGATTCAAGATTCGAGTGGATTATATTCAGTGATTCAATATCTTGCTTCTCGCTTTCCGATATCTGCTTTTTCAGCAATTCCTCATTTGCGGCAATTTCCCCTATTTTTCTTATATGCTGTTCCAAGTCTGTTCTTATATTCTCATATTCCGACCTTAAATTCTCAGCCTGTCTTAAAAGCTCATTGATTTTATTCTGAGCCTCTGATTTTGACTTGTATTCAAGCGTAATTTTAAGCTCGGATTTTTGCCTTAAGGCAGCATCTGCCTTTTCTGACTGCACATTTGCTTCTCCGGTAAGTATAACTATTTGTTTATTTATATCATCACACTCTGTCCTCTTATCCGCAACCGATTTTTTTAACTTGTCCTTTTCTTCAATCATTCCGGAAAATTTATCAATCTCCCTTTTAACACTCAAGGCATTTTTCCGGAGGTCTGAGAGAGTTTTTTCAATATAGCAGCCCAGCGATTCGTCCTCAATATGTTCGCCGAATAACTCATCTGCTTTTTTTCTCATGTTAAGATATGAGCTTTCCGATTTTGCCCTGCTCTCGGCACATTTATTGCTGTCTTTTTCCCTCTGTTCGTTAAGTCTTGCGGTTTCTATTCTTGCTTTTTCAACTTCCTCCTTTGACGTGGCACCCTGTTTTTGTTTTGCCGGAGCAGGATGGTTAGTCGAACCGCATACAGGACACGGCTTGCCGTCCTCAAGCTGCTGTGAAAGCAAGCCTGCTTGGTCGTCAAGAAATGCCGTATGCATCTGTTCATATAATTCGTTTTGGCGGGTATATCTGTTTCTTGACTCCTCATATGCCTTTTTATCCTGCTCAGCAATTATTTTCAGATCATTGCTTTCCTTATATTCTTCGGACAACGCACTGAGAGCCTTTCCCTTTTCAACTATTTTTCCGTACTCTGCTTTTTTTGCTTCGCGTTTAGTTTCAACACCCTCAAGCTCCTCAAGACGATTATCGGAAGCTATAATATCATTATTAAGTGCCTTAAACCTTTCATTCAAAGAACCCAGCTCGGCATTACATTTATTTTCGCACTTTTTTGCCCTCTCATATTCATTCGACAACTCATCAAGCTTATCATAATCTTTAATTCTTGACAGGATAATATTCGCTTTCCCCTCAAATTCCGATGCACGACCGGGATTATCTTTGGCTTTATTATACCTATCCTCCAATATGGGCTTTTCAGCTTCCAGCCTTTTTCGTTTTTCGGTATTTTCGTTAAGCTCATTTTCGTAACCAATCACTATCGAGGCAGTATGCAGCTTTTTCTTTATTTCCTCATCCTTGCCCCTGTTATCATTAATCCGTTTTTGCAGTCTATCGCATTTTTCTTTATCCTCCCGAATTACTTCCCCCAACAGCTTAATTATTCTGTCGGCATCCTCCGCTGATGTAATTCCGAGAGAAATTTTGGCGTTTACTTCTGTATAATATTCACTTTCATTATCATACGAAATAAGCATCAATGCAGCCGAAAGCTCACTCAAAAGTTCATCCTTTCTTTTTTCCGCATCAGCTTTATACTGCCTGAGCTTGTCCCTTAATTCTTCATATATAACCGTGCCGAATACATCATTCAGAATTTCTTTGCGATTTTCCGTGCTTTCGCAAATAACATCCATAAATTCGCCCTGTGCAATCATGCAGATTTTTTTGAAATTCTTTTTTTCAATACCGATAATTTCTTCAATCTTTGCAGTTCCTTCCCTTTCCTTTGTATAGGTCTCGCCTTCGCTTATACACCTTAATTCAAGCTTGCTGCCATGATTAACGCTTTGAATTTCGTCCGCACCGATTTTGCTTGTTTTTTTTCTTTTATTAACCTGATACTTAGGCGACCTGTATATGACGTACTCCTGTCCTTTTTCCATAAAGTGAAGTTCTACAAAGGTTTCCGTGGAAGAATCCGCACCTTTATTTCTCAGCATTGATGCACTTCTGTCGCTTCCGCTTACGGTTTCGCCGTACAGTGCATAGCTTATTGCCTCAAAAATCGTGGTTTTTCCTGCTCCGGTATCGCCTGTAATCAGATATATCCCGCTGTCCCCTATCCGTGAAAAATCAATTTCTGTCCTGTTAAGATACGGACCGAATGCAGATAATACAAGCTTTATAGGTTTCATTATTATTCCCCCCATACTTCCTTGATTGCCTTATTTAAAATATCCATCTGAGAATCATTCATTCCCTCACCGTTATTGACGGTAGTGAAAAAATCCGAAAACATCTCAAACGGTGAACGCTGACCTGTTGTTTCTCCCGAATCGGACATATTTATATTCCAATTCTGTTCACTTATTTTATAGTCTACGCTCATAAGCCGCGGGTAAAGCTTTCTCAGCTTAATTGCCGCATCATCAATATAATCCTTGTCCGTGAGGGTGATATATGCATAATCATCGGATATTATACCGTTTTCATTGAGTTTTGCCGAAATAATATCCTCAAAACTGCCCTCTATGCTTATCATATCATGTTTTGGTATGAGAGGAACGGTTCTTATATCAATATCACAAAGATTTTCGCCGTGCTTTTCTCCGAGTGTTATAACGGTATATGATTTATTCTGATTTACTTCATTGACAGAATATTTAAGCTGTGTACCGCAATACCTTATCCTGTTGTTATTAAACCCCTGTGCCCTGTGTATATGACCGAGGGCGACATAATCGAACGGTTCGTATACAATTTTCGATATGCAGTCAAGTCCGCCCACGGAAGACGCCTCCTCCGATTCCGAAAATGATGCTCCGGCAACAAATTGGTGCGATAACAGAACATTGCGTTCCGACCTGTTCAAATTCATATTTTTTACAACAAGCCCGAAAGCTTCGGTATAATCGGTTATATCCGTACCATAAGCATTATTGACATCGGTTATCCTTATGAACGGAACGGTATAGAAATTTATATTCCCGTATTCATCGGAAAGCACAATCGGTTCCTGATACCCGTTAAAAACGCTATGAATATATACTCTGCTTTTTTTGATAAGCTCCGAACAAAACGAAAGACGACCGGATGAATCATGATTTCCGCTTATCAATATAACATCAAGATCATTTTCCGCAAGATATGTAAGGAAGCTTCCGAGAAGCCTTACCGCTTCAATTGAAGGATTACTCCTGTCATACACATCACCTGAAATAAGCACAGCTTCGGGTTTTTCCCTTTTTATATCCTCAAGTATTTTTCCGAGGACATATGCCTGTTCATCAATCATTGAAAAATTGTTGACTGTCTTTCCGATATGTAAATCGGACAAATGAAATAATTTCATTTATATCACCGCCTATGGATTATGTAATATTATTATAGCATAATCCGATAGATGAAAAAATATTTTTTTTAAATGTGTACAATAAAAGGGACTATGTATTCAGTCTTAATAAACCGAATAAAAGTCCCCTGTGCATATTTAATTTTTCTTTTTTTGGGATTTTACGGTTTTCTTGCTTTCAATGAACTCGGCAAGCTTCTTACTTCCGAAAAGTATTGAAATACCAAAGCCTGCAAGAAGAACGGCTATTGAGATATATCCCTCAATATTAAATTCAAAACCCGAATTTCTGTACAGGGATATAAGCGAGCCTGCCATAAGTCCCATAATCCCGTAAAATGTCAGTTGAGGAAATTTTTTTATACAAAGATCAATAATTTTTGCTCCGCCGAGTATGCCTGCTATTACTCCGAGTCCCACCGGAATAAGAGTTACTATAGAATTTATCGGCGATTTTGTAAGGTGTGATATTGATAACAATACCGTCGGATAAAGACCTATCATCATAAGTATCATTGAGCCGCTTACACCCGGGATAATCATGCACATTGCAGCAAGTATCGAACCGAAAAACAGATAAAACCAATTGAACACATTCATTTCAAGCATGGTATTTCCTACCTCTGCTTCATCTGTATTTACAAATGCCAATACTGCCATAATAACAAAGAAAATTACAAAAGGAATAATTGAAACCGGTTTGAATTTTGTTTCGGATGCTTTTCTGAAAACAAGCGGTAGGCTTCCTGCTATAAGTCCGATAAAAAAGAAGAATGTGGGCATCGGATGAGAGTCAAGAAGATATTCAAGCAGCTTTGAAAAGGCAACTATTCCTATTCCCGCACCGACAACAACGGGAATAAGGAATAATACACTTTTTTTAAAATTTTTCCTGAGTTCCGTTACCGAAGAAATGAGCTTATCGTAAATATTGAGCATAACCGCCATAGTACCGCCGCTTACACCGGGAATTATATTGGCAATTCCTATTATTGCCCCGCAAATCATATTGATAATAAAAGACATAAAAAAACTTCCTTTACATTTGTTTTCTAACTATACCGTATTCATCATCATTGCGAAAATAGGGACAACTCCTGTAATTTCCGCTGACAAGTGCATAATATTCGTCCTCATCAAGCGTAACAAGACAACAGTATTCTTCCGAATCCTCGTCATAGGTGTAGTAGGTACAGCTTTCACATTCATTAAACCCTGCCAAGTAAACTCCCCCTCTTCCGCAAACAAAATATTAACACAAAAAGAAGGAAAATTCAACCCGTTGCTATGATTTTATAAAAAGACTTGTAATATGTATAAAAATATGTTATTTTAGATAAGAAAAACCATAAATATTAATGAAAGAGGAAGCTTTTATGGAAAAATATCATTTTTTTGCAATCATGTCAAGAATGAAATATATAAACCGTTGGTCGCTTATGAATAATACGCGTTCCGAAAATATAAGTGAGCATAGTCTGACTGTCGCAATGATTGCACACGCATTATGTATAATCAATAATAAAAAACTCGGCGGAAATACCGATCCCGAACGTGCGGCAGCTGTAGCACTTTTTCATGACTGCACGGAAATTATTACCGGCGACCTGCCTACTCCGATAAAATATTCAAGCAAAACCCTCAGAAAAGCATATGCGGATATTGAATTGGAAGCTTCAAGGCAGCTTTTGTCAACATTGCCCGATTATATGAAAGAGGAATACGAAAAGCTTATCATACATGAAAATGAAGATGAACATCTCATTGCACTTGTCAAGGCGGCAGATAAGATTTCCGCATTGGTAAAATGTATCGAGGAAGAACAGATGGGAAATAACGAATTTGCTAAGGCAAAGGAACAGATACTTGAGTATATACGCAGTCTTGATATGGAGGAGGTCAATATTTTTATGCGTGATTTTATACCTTCATACAGTCTTTCCCTTGACGAACAGCATATATCACTGTAAAAATATACAAGCAAATGTCCGATTTGTTATAAAATATATAAATCCTGACGTTTTTTTGAATTTTATTTGAATATTTGAGAAAACTATTTTATAATATTCCTATCAGTTGAAACAGAATTTAAGGAGATTTGATTATGTCTGACGAAAGAGATAAGGTTAATTCCCCGCAAAATCCAAAGAGTAATAATTCCTCTGATGATGAGGTTGTTTTTTATGATAACAAAAAGAAATACGAACCCGCACGTCTGCCGAGCATTCAGAAACCGAGGCAAACAGCAAAGACCGTAAATCATACTGTCAACAAAAAATCTCATAACAGACCTGCAAATAACAAACATGCAAATAACAGACCTGAGAATAACAGACCTGCAAAATCTGCAAAGCCTGCCAAAAAAAATACTGATGATGAAAAAAGCATGATTTCTAAAAAACGTATGATTATAAGTATAACATCCGTTGTTCTCTCCACCCTGTTTATAATTTCCGGTATTGTGCTTCTTGTTGTTTATTATATCTTTACGGCAAGGGTAAATTATTTGTCAATAGACGGCAGTATGCCGGAATCGTCTGTAAATTCCGATGCATCTTCCACAGTATCGGAAGCAAAAGAGCAGAGTCTTAATACCTATGACGGAGAGCTGCTCAATGACAGACAGGTCCTCAATGTCCTCCTTATCGGTGCTGACACAAGGTATAATCAGGACAGAGGTAATTCCGACACCATGATTCTTATTTCCATTGATACCAAGCATAAAAAGCTTAAGCTCCTGTCGTTTATGCGTGATACCTATGTCAGTATTCCGGGATATGAAAGTACAAAGCTTACTCATTCCTTTTCCTACGGAGGTGCGGAGCTTACAGTCCGTACCGTTCAGCTCAATTACGGTATTCAGATTGACCGTTATGCAATAGTGGACTTCAACAGCTTCAAGGGCATAATAGATAAGCTCGGTGGAATTGACATAGAGCTTACTCAGGAAGAGGTTGACTATATTGACTGGCAGACATGGAAAAACCATCAGGCTGACACAAGACACGAGCTTGACGCAAGCAGCTATACCTACACTCCGAACAGTGAGGGCGTTGAGATGACTAAAGTCCACCTTAACGGCAGACAGGCGTTATGGCACGCACGTAACAGAGGTGAAGATGGTATATGCAGCGGTGATGACTATGTCAGGACAGAAAGACAGAGAGATGTTATCACACTTATGATAAACGATCTTAAAAATTCCGATTTTGCTACCATTATGAATGTTGTATATGAGATAGGTCCCATGATTACAACAAACCTTAAGGCTTCGGAACTGACGACACTTGCGACAAATATAACAAAATATCTTAAATATGATATCGTTTCCCAGTCGGCACCGGATTTGTCCATGATAGGGCAGGATTTTGTATATGAGGATTATTATCCTAACGGAGAAAGACTTAATGTTATTGATATAATTGACTGGGATGCCTTTAGAAAAAAGATAGCAACATATGTTTTCGAGGACGAAAATCCGTTGAAAGCAGCATAGTAATTCAAAAGATTGGGACACAGTACCGGACCGCTGCCAAGCCCGGCACTGTGTCCGATTTTACGGGAGGTATAAATTATGTCGGACAGAGATATATACAGTAACAGTACGGATGATTACGGCGACGGTTATTATGCCGATGATACGGAAAAATATGATTCCTATATTACGGATGGTGAATATAATACAAACGGATATTATAATCGGAACAGGCAGCCTGTCGGAAACCGTAAAAGCAGGAAAAAGAAAGGAAAATTTAAAAAAATTATAAAAATAATTCTTATCATATTGGCTGTTCTTATCCTTTTTACCGCAGTGTTTATGACGATTGTACTTGCGAGGGTTAATTATTCCTCTGAAAATCCCGATCATTCGCTCTCGGAAAATGACGGTATCAGCCTGAGAAGTGAAAGCGGCATTGAAAATATCTTTCTTTTCGGTGAAGACAACCACAGCGACGGAGAACACGGACGTGCCGACACAATGATACTTCTTACATTGGATAAGAACCGTAATTTACTGAAACAGACATCATTTATGCGTGATATATATATTTATATCCCGGGTCATTATTACGCAAAGCTGAATGAAGCCTATGCCATAGGCGGAGCAAAGCTTGCCGTTGAAACGATAGAGTATAATTTCGGCATTAAGGCAGACAAATATATGGTGGTGGATTTCAACAGTTTTACCGATATAGTGGATTCCCTCGGCGGAATTGACCTTGAGCTTACCTATGATGAAATTGAGTATATCAATTGGCAGAGTTACAGGAATAAGCAGGTTGACACGGAAACGGAGATCGATCCCGATAGCTTTGAGTATGATTACAATGAAAATGATGAATATGTGGCAAACGTGCATCTGAACGGCAGACAGGCACTTTGGTATGCCCGTGACAGGGACAGTGCCGGGTCTGATTTTGACAGAACACAACGTCAGAGAATTGTTATTGACACCATTCTGTCAAAATTCAAAAATTCCGATCCGATCAGGCTGATGGCCGCCTTATATTCCTCATCGGAGTATCTGACTACAAATATGGATGCATTCACACTTTTAGGGGAAGGATTTGATCTTTTATCAGCTCTCAGATATGAACGCAGTGAGCATCGTGTTCCAACCGGTGATAATTATTATGATGTTTGGAATGAAACCGGAGAGGCTCTGCAAATAGATGATCAGGAGCTTGAAAAAGAAAGGCTCCATAATTTTATTTTCGATAATGTCACAGACCGATAGGCAGTGGGTTAACAACAGTACAGTCGGCGGCACTCTGCTAAAGTCTCGGATCAACAGGCTCACTTTCAAAGGCAAGAACACCGAAAACACATTCATGCACCCTGTATAGAGGTTCATGCCTTACAAAACGCTCAAGTGCTTCCATGCCGAGTGCAAATTCCTTAAGTGCAAGCGAACGCTTTCTCGTAAGAGAACGCCTTTTCAGCCTCTTAAGATTTTCCGACATAAGATATTCCGGACCGTATATTATGCGGAGATACTCCCTTCCACGGCATTTTACGGCGGGCTGTATTATCTCGTTATTATGCTTTGAAGTGAAAATCTCAGGCTTTACGACCATGCCCTCTCCGCCGCTTGATGTCAGTTCAAGCCACCGATTGACACCCATGTCAATACTGCTTTGGTCAAATACGTCAACGCATATATAATCCGTTGCAATAAATATAGGATCTATACCCGTGCAGTACTTTTTTATTGTTTCCATATGCCATATATGCGATCTGTCGGAAAATACATTATTTTTCGTTGCGAGTATATGGAAAGGAGCTATCTTAAGATCATTTACATCATTGACCTTCCAGCAATATTCACGATATGCATCAACATATTTTTCCAAGGCATCCTTCCTTTCGCTGAATCTGTCAAGAAGCTCCGGTATGCTGAAATTCTGCCCCGATGTATGCGGAGATACTTCAGGTGTTTCTACGGTTATCATATTTGCCGTTTCAAGTGCTTCGACCGCTGCACTTAATGCATTTCTTCCGGCTCTTCCTACCGGTGCATACTGATGTGATAAAAGCTCCTGTGCCTTTTCCGACCACGGCATAAGCTCTGTATCAAGACATACCCAATCGGTTTCAAAATCATTCCAAAAACCGGATTTTGTCAGAACCTTGTCAAGCCTTACAAGTACCTGTTCTTCTACACCGTAATCATTAAAGAAATGTCTTCCTGTTCTTGTATAAATAATTCCCCTGCTTCCGTCCGTAACCCCGAAATTTTTTTTGGCAGACTCCGCAGTTTTGCATAATACCATAACCGCCCTTGAACCCATATGTTTCTTTTCACACACTACATTCTGTATTCCCATGCTGCGGTAATATTCAAAAGCTTCAAGAGGATGTTCAAGATATCCGTCAAGACCGCTTGTTTTGCAGGGGGACATAGTGGGGGGAAGATATATCAGCCAATGAGGATCCGCTGCGTAACGTGACATAACCTCCAATGCGGCAGCTGAATTATTTTCTTCTACCGCTATTGTGGGGATAAGTGAGGTATTAATATACATTTTTCCGCCGACATCTCCAAGCGTCAGCATATCTCCTATATCCTCATTATTTTCTCTTAGCGGTACCGGGGGTTCATAATACTGCTTAAGTGCCGGCACACTTACTGTTTCTCTTTCCGGATAACGAAATGCGGTAAGCTTTCCGCCGAATACGCAGCCTGTATCAATACAATAGGTATTATTAAGTGCCTGTACCTCCGTCCGAGGGACATGACCGTATATTACTGTAGCTTTACCACGATAATCTGCTGCCCAATTCAGTCGGACAGGTAAACCGGATTCGTCCTTTTCTCCTGTGATATCTCCATAAAGGCAGAAGTTTCTTACACGTGACGAACCTCGTCCGATAAGCTTTTCATTTATTCCCGCATGAGCGATAACAAGCTTTCCGTCATCAAGCACATAATGACTCACCATATTATCAATAAATTTCCGTACTCTTTCCTTAAATTCACTCCCCTCTGCTTCAAGCTGCTCTATGGTTTTCTCGCGTCCGTGCGTCAGTTGAACCTTTTTTCCGTTTAAATATTTAAGGAGCTTGATATCATGATTTCCGGGTACCGCTATGGCATTTCCCGCATCTGTCATATCCATTACAAGACGAAGTACATCCGTGTTTTTCGGTCCCCTGTCGCATAAGTCGCCGAGGAAAGCCGCCTTTCTTCCGTCAGGGTGAAAGAATACTCCCTGTTCGTTTCTTATATACCCTGATTTTTCAAGTAGCATAACAAGCTCGTCATAACAGCCGTGTACATCCCCTATTATATCAAAAGGACCATGCTCATCCTTTCTGTTATTCCAAAGACCGGTGCGGACAATTTCAACATTATCAATGTCCTCCTGAGAATTAAGGACATATATAAATCTGAATCCCTCACGCTTTAGGTGCTTTATACTTCTGCGTAAATCCGAACAATGCTTTCTTATTACTCTTTCCGGGTAATTTTTTTTCGGATTAGCTGCATTTCTTTTCAGGATCTCACTTTCGGGAAGATTGAGCACTATTGCAACAGAATGTACGTTTTGCTCATGTGCAAGCTCAATAACCTGTTTTCTTGCACTTTCTTGTAAATTTGTTGCGTCAATAACCGTTGTCTTCATAAGACCGAGTCTTTTATTTGCCGCATAGTACAGAAGGTCAAACGCCTCTGATGAAACCGATTGGTCGTTTTCATCATCGGATATCATAGCCCTGAAAAAATCCGAGGACAAAACCTCTGTCGGTAAAAAATATTTATTTGCAAAGGTTGTTTTTCCGCTTGAGGTTGCACCTATCATTGCTACAAGTGCAAATTCCGGTATTTCTATTCGCATTTTGTAAACACTCCCATCTGTGTCGGAGAACCGTATTTCTCATCAACATCTCCGATATTGCTTATTTCAACACTATATCCGAATTTTTCGCATACCTGCTCACACCAAGTTTTAAACTCCTCTCTTGTCCATTCAAAACGGTGGTCGGTATGTCTTAATTCTCCGTTTTCCATTGCCGCATAATTAACATTGTATTCCTTATTCGGTGTTGTAAGTATGACTGTGTGCGGCACTGCATATTCAAAGAGTACCCTCTCTAAAGCCGGTATTCTTTGTACATCAATATGCTCTATGACCTCAATAACACACGCAGCGTCAAATCCCCTGAATCTCTTGTCCCTGTATAGAAGTGATGCCTGCATTAATGTAAGCTTATTCTTTCTGTACGGCATCATTCTGTCATAATTAAGTCTTTCCTTTGCCCTTTCAAGCACCCTCACGCAAACATCCGCCGCTGTTATATTTTTTATCTGCTTTTCGGGCAGTAACATAGATGTCAGTTTACATTCACCGCAGCCTATATCTATAACACTTTCTGCTCCGCTGTTCAGTACGGCATTTTTTACTGCCTCAAGCCTTAAGGTATTAAGAGGTATTTTTTTATTTGTATCATTTGCATTCCCTGTCGTTTCCTCATTTTCGGACATTAATTCTTCCGAAGCACTTTCATCATCAGGGAGTCTGTTTATAAGCCTGTTTGCATAGCTTTTTCTCATGTCAAAATATCGTCTTATTATTTTATTCTTTGCCGGATGTGAATTAAGCCAGCCCTCACCATGCTTTATAAGCTTATCAATTTCATCCTCACTTATATAATAGTGCTTCTGTTTGTCCATAACGGGTATGAGTGTATAAAGATGATTAAGCAGCTCGCAAAGCCTCACCCTGCCTTTTATTGTGAGGTCAATATAACAGCTCTCTCCCCATTCGGGGAATTTTTCATCAAGCACTGATTTTTCAGTGCTTACCTCATATCCGAGCGGCTCGAATATTTCATAGACAAGCGATTCTTCCCCTCTTATCGGCAGCATATGTACAACAGCCTCCAAATCAAGCGGCATATCCGCAAGCTCCTGCCTTTTTGTACATTTACCCGACATCGCTGTTGAAAAAACATTTGATATCGCACTGCTCATAAAAGAAGATGCAACGTAAGGTCTGTCGTTTACATAATCGAACAGTCCCCCATCCCTCGAACCTTGCTTTCCTCTTGCAAGGTCAATAGGGTTGATATCAAGCAAAAGTGCCGCTGTTGTTCGGTTATCACTGATTTCCGTGTAAAACACATAGGCTTTTCCGAAATTAAGCTCAAAACATTGCGGACGATATGGATTTTTATGTAAAAGATATCCGAGATCCTGAGTATTCTTTCCCTTCATTGTTATTGTAAGAAGCACATATATTCCTCCTTATTTTCCGTTTTTGATTTTATGAATATATAATATCATATCGGATTATGAATATCATGGAAAAAATATTGCGAAAGGTTTTTTAATATAATTATATAAAAGAAAATACGCACCCTAAAGTACGTACTTTTTCTGACTTATAAGTCTTTTCTTTATATAATTTATAAAGCTTCTCGGTTTTGTCACCTTTATAAGCGGTCCGAAAGACAAAACCCTTATTATAATTTCCGTTTCATCATTCTTGTCATAATATATTTTAACTCTGTAGTTATTATCATCAATCTTTTCCGTATATTTTTCATAATGGGAAAAGTGCAGCATCACTCTTTCAAGGGAATTTCTTTCGTCCTTAAGCTCCAAGGTTACGGAAAACTTTTTGTTTTGATTATTTTCAGACGTTTTATTTTTGAACTCACCATGATATATTTCACATGACCTTATCCTGCCGAGATTAACAACAGATCCGTTTCTGCTTCCTGTCACGATAAGTCGGAATTTATCATCCTTTTCCGAATATTCAAGATATTCCGGAATTGCAATTATTTCTATATCATTGGATTTTTTGTTCAGCATATGTATATCAAGCGGCTCTGATCTTTCCAAGGCTTTCAGAATTATCTGAAAATTTTTTATATATTCCCCGTCATCATACGGATCACCGTCCGAATATTTATCAAAAACATAATAATCATCAGGTGTAAAAAGCGGCTCAACTTCATCATCAAGTTGTATATCGCAGTTAAAAAGCTTTATTCTCGGGTCAAGTGAAACAGCTTTGAGCCACCGCTTTTCAAGCAGGTCTACGGGGATATCGGGTATGTTTTTTACAGGTGTACTTCCGTTTGACATGAGTAATTGCCATTTCTGAGTTCTGAACGCATCTTCAATATTTATTATACTTTCCGAAAAAGCGTATTTCGCTACGATTTCACGAATTTTACCTTTATCAACAGGATTTTTTACAGCCTCTGCGAGAATATGCGACACGGCATTAAAATATGTACTGTATATTTCATTAAAAATCATATTCTTATAATTCAACTCCGTATATTTCATACATTCTGTTAAGATCATCAATGAATGTTTTTTCGATATCCTTATTGGAAAAATTTATACGTGTTATCCTACAGATAAATGTGCGTATCCATGTGAGCATCTCATTTGTATCATATACCTCTGCTCTGAATACCGCATTGTTTTTATCAATTCTTTCAACTGTTCCGCACCGTTTTTCACGGACAAGACGGTTATATATGTATTCTTCATCATCGGCAAAATTTATCGTAAATTCAACGGTTTCCGTCCTTCCTCCTTTACCCTGTGTGCTGACTCCCCACATATATTTACGCATACCGCATAATACATCTCTCAGCTTATCAAAATCCTCCGCCTCCGCAAAGCTCTTGATTTTCAGAATATAATCAAGCCGGATTGACGTTATTCTCTTTTTTGACCTTACATAGGCCATAAGATATTGTCTTCCGCTTTGCACACTGATAAATATTCTGAGGGGTACCACACGGATGCTTGTACTTTTTTCATTTTTTCTGCTGAACTTTTCTATTTCGATCTCTTTCTTTTCGTGCATAGCAGAAAAAAGCTCACACATAATTTCACTGTCAAGTGTGGAATTGATATAATGATGCTTGAATGCAAAATTATCTTTTCCGTTTTCATATTTATCGAGCAAAAATGAGCCGATCACACCGCAGGGCAAAACCTCGGAAAAGTAATTGAGAACATCTCTGTTATTAAAGCAATAGTCGGGTGATTTTCCGTAATAAAGAGTTTTTCCGATTTTCACGGTTACAAGAAGTCCGTTTTTAACATATTCATTAAGCTTTTTTCTTATTGTAGAACCGTCAAAGACCTTGGGATTATCAAAAAAAGACAGATATTCCTTATCAATCTTTTCCACTATTTCTATATTTGACATAGTTATATCAGGCGAATGAAGTATATCAAAAATTATAAAAAACAGAGTGATATCCCCATCTGTAAAGCTTTTTGCCTTCCATGCTTTGTACAGCGGATTATGACGTGATATACGGCTGTCAACGGATATAAAAAATGTCTTCCCCTCGGTGGTTTTGTGATATCCCATATATTCCCCTATCCAGCTTTCAAGTCGGCGGCGTTCGTCATCATAGGAACGAAGACTTTTCTTATTGTACTGTTCCCTGCTTTTAAATCCGTAAACATAAAATTCACGCATATAATCACGAATCTTATCAAAGCTTTTAATCAATTCATTATATGACATATCACCATTCCTTTTAAATTAATCCGCAGTTTTATTTTAATATAAATAATTTCTTATGTCAACTTGATAAATACCGAAAAGCCGCCGCACAAACGCAATAATCTGTAAGGTGCGGCGGCTCATTCGGGCAAATGAATAATTTATTTTAATTTTACGCTACATCATAGGTGTAGTAAATCTCCATTACTTTTCCCGATTCCATTATGAAATCAAGATGTGTCTTGCTGTCTGCATTATAGGAGTACATAAAGTCGCTGTGTTCCGTTGCGGCAGAAAGACCATAGGCGTTTTCTATATCGGCGGCTGTGCTTCCTACGGTTATTCCTTTTGTTGTAGGAGCAGCTGTTCCGGTTATCTGTATCATATAAACCTTCTCTGCTTCATTATCCGTATAGGTCTGGATCATAAATCCGTTGTAATAATACATCTTATCATCTGCAACATTTATTGCAAGACAGCTCGGTGCCGTTTCAACAGAGCTTGCATTTCCTATTGAGGCAATTACATTCTGCATATTATCATGCAGGCTGATGGTATAATTATTATATGTGAAACTCATATCATCGGCAGAAAACTGTCCCATAACAGGCTGTTCAACGGCGACAGAAGACTCGGGCTGCACCGATTCCGTCACGACAGGCTCGGCGGATGATTCCGTTACCACTGATTCTACAGACGATTCCGCAACCGATGATTCCTGCTTTGAGCTTTCCTCAACTGATGGTTCCGGCTTGGAGCTTTCTTCTTCCTTGCTGCTTTCCTCAACAGAGGATTCCGGTGCGGAGCTTTCCTTTTTATCGTCCTTTTTATCGTCCTTCTTATCGTCCTTCTTATCGGATTCCTCTTTACTTGATTCTTCTTTACTTGATTCTTCTTTACTGCTCTCCTGCACTGAGGATTCACTGCTCGTTTCGCTGCTTTCTATGGAAATCTTTCCCGAGCTTTCCTCCTCGGCATTGTTATCTGTGCAGGCAGCACAGAATAATGTCATGCAAGCCAGCAAAGCAACTGCTATCATTCTTTTCATATTTTTTCCCCTTTTCTTTTATTTTATAATAACCGAAATATCCTCGGTTTTTACTGATGTCGGTACATTTTCGATAAGAGCCGAAAAGCCGTAATCCGATTTTTCGGAAAGACCTAAAAGTTCTGTTTCACATATCGGAAATGCTTCATAAAAGCTTTCGTTTCCTTTGTCTTTTATGGAAATATATATTCTTGATTTATCACCAATCAGGGATTCATCAAGTAATCCGTATATTCTGATACCGTTTCCGTCTTTTTTTGATTCAATGATATTTTTTTCATCGGATTTTATAGTATTGCCACTCACCTGCTCAACCTCGGGTGCATATATCATCGGAGCGTTATCCGTTACGGTTGTCAGGTTTCTTTCAACAACTTCATATATTACATCATCATAATGCTTTACATCAATATCCGTGAGGTTAAAGCTCCTGTACCTTGTTATATAGGCAGATCTGTAATTTGAGGTAAGAAACGGCAGCATTGCCCTGCCAAAGGAATCACGGCTTATATAGAGTGAACCTTTACCCTTTGCATTCATTGTGCGGATAACGGTATCCTGCTGTTCCTTGTCACTCATAAGCTCTTCCATAAGCTCATCATTGGCAAGCTGTGAACGCGGCTGTAAAAATCTTATACCCGTCAGATCTACGTCAAAATAATACTGCATACAGCTTTTCGGAGCAGACGGATACAGCATTTTGGATATATCGCCGTACCAATCGTTCCTTGTGCTGTAATCTGTTCCCGAAAATGTTTCATGCTCATTCCCAAGGGAATTCATTATGGCATTGTATCCGTAAAGTGCCCCTAAATTATTCCAATGCGTATCACATTTCAGATATACCTGCTGCCCTTTTTCTTTCTGCATCTCAAGCTCATTTTTCAGACTTACATAATTTACACCATACTCTTCAAGATATCCCTCAAGTTTTGTAAGGGTATTTTCGTCCGAGCGTACATATCCGTTCGGCATATATTCGGGGTATATGCTGTTCTTATCGGGGGCTGCCGCAAAAACAAACTTCGCATTATGTCCGCTTACATAATCCTGCATTATACGCAAGGTTTCGGCAATATTGTATATTGCTCTTTTTGACGGCATTACACCGATATAATCATCAACGGTTTCTTCCGAAAAAAGCCATCCGTCAAGACCTGATATTACGCCGTTTGCGGATTTACCGAGCATATCCGAAGATAACATATTATTTGCCGTTATTATCTCCCTGCGGAACGGCATCTGCTGCGTAAACCATGTATCAAATTCATTTCCGAAGTTTTCGTTTACTTTACCGTTTTCCGTAAGTGACGGCATTTCAGCCGCATCTTCCTTTCCGACAGCACCGGAGGAGCTGACAAAGGGCATAATCAGAAGCGGAACACAACACAGCACTATAAAGACTGAAATATAAATAATTCTTATTGTTTTATTCATACTTCCACTCCTCAGAATCTGAAATAAATGAACGGGTTATATGTTGATGAATACAGATTCATAACACACAATAAAAACAACACCAATGTTATTGCACTTCCTATATATTCACCTGTTGCCGGCTTGCTTTTCTTTTTAAGTATTCCGGTAAGCCGGGGAATAACAGGCAGTGAAAAAATAACGGCAAAAACCGCAATAAGCAACATATACGGCGTAAATGCAAGAGAATAAACTCTGCTGCTGAGTATTCCGGCAGACGAGAAATTCGTAAACATTCCGATTATGTACGACACCGCATTTCCAAGACTGTCGGCACGGAAAAAAATGAACGCAAACATAGTTACAAGAAGTACATAAATATGTGAAACAATCTTTGCCGCAAGTTGTTTCTTTTTAACAAAGAATATAACACCATATTGCTCAAGCAGGAGAAACAATCCGTGTATAAGTCCCCATACAATAAAGGTGAGGTTTGCTCCGTGCCACAGACCTGTCAGAAAGAATACTATACACTTATTAATACTTGTACGGATTTTGCCCTTCCTGTTTCCTCCAAGCGGAATATATACATATTCCTTGAACCAGGTTGAAACCGATATATTCCATTTCCTCCAGAAATCCTGCATGGAATCGGCTCCGAACGGGTAATTGAAATTTTCCCTTAATTCAAATCCGAACATTTTGCCAAGACCTATTGCCATATCGCTGTATCCGCTGAAATCAAAGAATATTTGCAGCATATATGCGGCAGCTCCGAGCCATAGTGCGGGAGATGACATATCCCCTGTAGGGTTATCAAACGCAGCATCCGCAATTTGTGCTGCTGCGTTTGCTATAAGAACCTTTTTTGAAAGTCCGCATATAAACCTGCGGATACCTGAAGCTGTTTTTTCTGCTGTAATACTTCGTTCGTTTATTTGTTCTGCAATATCGGAAAATTTTACTATAGGACCCGCAATAAGCTGTGGGAACAAAGATATATACAGGAATATATTAAGAATATTTTTTTCCTTTAATTCGGGCTGTTTATATACATCAATCACATAGGACATTGCCTGAAATGTAAAAAAGGAAATACCGACCGGTAAATCAATAACCGGGACAGGAACATTCAGTCCCGTTATATCATCAAAAAGGTTTATGCTGAAGCTCAGATATTTAAAAACATAAAGCATGGCAATGTTAAAAATAACTGATGCTGTCAGCAATAATTTTTTATATTTCCCTGCCATTCCAAGACCGAAAAAATAATTTGCTATTATGGATATAATCATCAGAAATACAGCCACAGGTTCACCGTAGGCATAAAATACAAGACTTGCAATAATGAGAAGTATGTTTCTGACGGTTATTTTTTTACAAACAAGGTAGAGAATATATGTTACCGGTAAAAATATAAACAAAAAAACAGTTGAACTGAATACCATTCAAACCTCCGGAAATTTTATTTACGGACAGCAGTCAGTCTGAAGTAAAACGATAAATAATCTCCGGACTGACTGTGTTATTAATTTTACTGTGCCTTCGGGTATTTGCTTCTGTCCCATTTCAGGCATATTGCCATACGTGCATCTGTTGTAAGATATGAAAATCCTATTTCCTGCACGGAAGTCGGGTCGATATGCCGCCAACCTTCATCCGTCTTTACAATTACCCAGTTATGCGGACCTCTCGGTGTTTTTCCATCGGTAACACGCACGGTTTGATAACCTATACGGTTAAGGAGATAATTCAGAAGACTTGCTCGCTGATAGCAGGCTCCGCGTCTGTATTTCATAATATATACAATATTATCCTCGTAGCTGTAATTTGCACAATGAACATATCCTAACTGCTGAACATAAATATAAAGTGAATACATGGACTTTCCTTGCCGGAATATTATATCGTCTGCAACATCGTCAATTGTTGATTTTGTAATTGCGGAATAATTCTTATAATTCCCGAGGGCAAGATTATATATGTACCCGGAATAATTTTTATATCTTACCATAAACCAATGCCCGGAGGTCTTAATAACATTTATGCCTGCATTTTTCGGAATATTTGTTACGGTTTTTGATTTCCAATTCGGAGATGACTGAAGAAGTGTTTTCGCCCCGACATAATTTGAAGTACTGCTGTATACCGATATTTTAAAACTTTTGGAAAGGATTTTACCCGTTCCGTCCTTGACCTGAACACGAACATAATATACCCCGCTGCCATTAAATTTATAGTTGTGGGTTGATGCGGTTGTATAACCTCCGCTGTATGTCCAGCTCTTTCCCTCCTTGTGATAGGAATAACGATATTTTGCCGTTCCCGAAGCATATGATGTTTTGGCGGTCA
>X301_European_Hare__coassemble_858_pt1 | contig 65702 bp, 55 predicted proteins | sample X301_European_Hare__metabat2_low_PE_012 | metagenome-assembled genome bin X301_European_Hare
TATGAGTCTATATTTTTTTTGTACTTTCCGGTCATTTTATTATACAACTTAGCAATCTGCACAATTCCTTCCGTATAAAATAATATCGCCGGGAACCGTACAAAAGCTGCGATTCCCGACGATTAAGTAGGAGGGGGATTCTTATAAGCAAATTTATATATTAACCCCATTCGGGGATAATAATTAATCATTCGTATTTATAAAGCTTAATGGTGAATGTTGTCCCTTTGCCGACAGAGGACTTTACATCAATACCTCCGTTATGCTTTTCTATTATGCTCTGTGCAAGTGACAGACCGATTCCGACTCCCTTTCCGTCGGAATTTGCGGATTTATAAAATCTCTCAAAAATATGCGGCAGATCCTTTTCGGAAATTCCGCATCCCGTGTCGGATACGGTTATTTGCGTATAAAGCCTGTTTTCCTCAGCGGAAAGCGTAACTCTTCCGCCGCTGCCGGTATGCTCTATACAGTTTTTTATTATATTGGACAGTGCCTCGGATATCCATTTTTTATCACACTTAAGTTCTATATTCTTACATTCGTCCTTGAGTACATTTACACCCTTGAGGTCGGCTATAATATCCGTATTCCTGATACATTCATCAAATATTCCGTCAATACTTTCATTTTCAAAATGAAATTCAATTGCATTTGAATCAAGTCTTGACAGCGTAAGAAGTGACTGAACAAGGAAGCTTATATCATTCAGTGACTGTCTTATATCATGCAGAAATTCCTTTCGCATTCTATCCGTCATATCATCGTCCTCAATCAGATTATCTACCATAATCATAGTAGAGGTCATGGGCGTCTTTATCTGATGCGATATATCGGAAATTGACTTTTTCAAATAAACCTTATCATTAAGATTTTTTTCGGAGTATTCACGCAGCATTACCGTTGTCTTATATATTTCATTTCTGAGTATTGAATTTTCATCCTCTGTATTCTTTTCGGTTTCCAGATCATACTTTCCGCTGTTTATTGCGGACAGATAATTCGTAAGCCTGACAGTTTCTTTTTTACGCTTCCCAAGATATATAATAAATACACAAGTAAACGCCGCCCCCGCCGCAATTATAACAGCCGCCGTCACAAACACCGCATTATAACTGCTTTGCTCGTTTTCATATACAAGCCAATCCTCCTCAGATATTCCATACATCCGCAAAAGCCTTTCTCCCGAATCAGCATCGTATTCTCCGCTAAGTATCTGAAAAATCTCTGTTTCGTCAATATCGGGGTATTTTTCGGCAACTACACCTATAATCCCCTCGATGGAACGGTTTGTGGAATTTTTGATATTGTCAATACTCAGCTTTGTCACAAGCATACCAATTACCGCAAAGGCTATTGTCATTGCAACAAATAATATAACATACAGCTTTGAACGTTTCATTATTCCTCCAGTCTGTAACCGACATTCTTAACGGTTTTTATAAGCTCCGTATCAAGCTTTTTTCTGATACGCTTTATATAAACACTCAGAGTATTGTCGTTCACATAGTTACCCGATATATCCCATATTTTTTCCAATATGCTTTCACGGCTCACGGTTTTGCCGCAATTCTGTGCAAGCATGACAAATATTCTGTATTCCAGTGATGTTAATTCAACCTGTATACCGTTCTTTGTTACGTTTTTTGAGGAAAAATCAACCGTTATATCGCCTATTGTCATGATATTTGAAATATCGTTTTTTCTTGTAAATCTTTTTATCCTCGCAAGAAGCTCCCTGCTTGAAAACGGCTTAGTTATATAATCCTCCGCACCAAGCTCAAAACCTTTTACTATATTATCCTCGTCATCAAGGGCGGTAAGAAATATCACCGGGGCATGGTTTATACGCTTTATTTCCTCATACAATTCAAAGCCGTTTCCGTCCGGCAGTGAAATATCTATAATTATAACATCATAATCACCGCCGGATTTTTCAAGTGCTTCACTATATGTTCCGCATACAGCAACTTCACAATCATTGTTATGAAGATAGTACGCAAGTCCCTTGCTTATGGTCTTATTGTCCTCAACCAGTAAAATATTCATACCGTCCCCCGATATTTTCCTACGTCAGATATTGTCATTTCGGATAGTTTCTATTATATTCTGCTTATTCAACTTCACCTTTGAAAAATAGGTGATAATGAAAACCAATGCGACAACGGCTGCAATACTTATCAGCACTGCCTGCCACGGGAAAATAAATTCAAGTGCCTTTCCTATCCTGTCCGTATCCCATATACTCATAAATAGGAAATGTATACCTACCGTACATATTATACCCGTTATGATGCCTATAATCAATGCCTTTACAGTATAAAAAGCACATTCAAGCGTTATCATGCGGTTAAACTCCCGTTTAGTCATACCGACAGAACGCAGCATTGCAAATTCCTTTTGTCTTAACTTCATATTTGTGGTAACGGTATTGAAAATATTTGTTATGGCAATAAGGGAAATTACAGCTATAATGGCATATACAATATATTGAACAAGAGTTGCTATCGAGTTCATCTGACTTACCTGTCCGGCAATATTTTGCAGATATACATTATTGCCGTACTCCTCACCAAGTTTTTTCTCCGTTTTAGCCGGATCTGACGAAAATATATTCATCGTGGAGTAAATACCATTCTTATAGGGGTGGTTATTCCAAAGCCATTCTTTACTTACAATAAGAGTTCCAAAGTCTAAGTCATCACGAATTATCAAATCCTTAAACACACTGAGGTCTGTAATTTCACCGCCTATTTCAAGCTTCAGATGTTTTTCCTCCGGCAGATATATGCCCTGTTCATCATCATATAAATGATATCTCATGTCTAATGTATAACCGACAGGATCCTCCATATATTTGATTTGTTGATAAACCAAATTTGTCGTATCACCGTCAACTGCCTTGCCGCCTTTATTTAAATTGACAAGTATAGCCTTATCCTTCATTTCATCATAGGTGTACCCCAACTTTTCGAGCAGCTTTTTATAATTATCATCGTCAAAAGCAACTAAATCAGCATAGTCGGATATATCCTTCCATTTCGAATCGGACTCTGCTACTCCGTCAGCACCATCAATGGGAGCATCATCAACAAAACCACATTCTTGACTATAACTAAATGCTGTAGAACGATCATATTCGATAGTGTTGTAATAATCATTGATATTTTTTGGAAGTTTACTGTCAGGAATATTATAAACAAAATATGAATAGTTGCCAAAGTTGTAGCTATAATCATCTATCTCATCATATTTTGCAATTTCACCGTATGTATCCCCTATCTCATTAAATGACATATAACTCCCGTCATCTTTCAAAGTATTGATTCCCACCGTCATATTATAATTGTAATGCAAAATGGTCGAACTATAAGTATAAAGCGAATAATTAACAAAGGAAAAAATACCGATAAATATAGACACGCTTACAATTATTGATACTATAACAGTACGATATTGACGCTTACTCCTCTTCATATTTTTCCAAGCAATTTTGCCGCCCGCACCGAATATCCTGCTTACCCATTTCGGCGACTTAAACACATTTTTCTTATTTTTATTTATACGAATCTCTTTATTGTTCCTCACTGCTTCAATCGGTGAAATCTTTGAAGCTCTGACAGCTGCCGCAAGTGCGGAAAGAAATATGGTTGCCGCACCAAGAACAACAGCCGCAGCCATTGCTGCCCACGACACGGAAAAAATCAAATTAAAGCCGCTGTACGCTCCGCTGAGCAACTCTAACAATAAGTTATTTATAACAAGAACTGCAACAGCACTTCCGACAATACCTATAATCAATCCGGCAACTATGCCGAATATTCCGAGAATGAAACCCTCAAAGAATATACTGTTTCTGATTTGTTTCGGTGTTGCTCCGACAGTGGACAGTTTTCCGTACATAACGGTTTTTTCTGTCACGGATATAGCAAAGCTGTTCTTTATTATAAATATACTTGCCGCCATAACGAGCAGAATAATCCCCAAGGTCACATAAAAAATAAAGGACTCATATGTTTTATATACTTTTAGTCCATCATAAAGAGATTCATTAACACCAATACCGACAATATGAAATTCACACTGCTCCAGTTCTTTCTGTACTCCTTCCTCTTCTTCCTCATATTCATCAAAATCATTGAAACCGTAAATTTCATTATAAATATCGGCTCTGTTTATTCCCGTAATATCGGATATGAAATCAATACTGTTATCTTGGTTTCCGTTATTAACTTTAACATATATACTTTTGCCATATTCCCATTCATCAAGTGCACTTGAGATATTATCGGATAAATCCGTATATCCGTATATATTCACATGATAGCTGTAGCCGAAGCCACGGTCAGCATAAGGTTCACTTTCAAGTATTCCGACAACCTTATATGTCTTTTTGAATGATTTTACAAATTCCGAATCATAAGTATAAATACCAACATCATCAAGCCCCAGAAGCTGTTCCTCGATCTCCCCCGTATCCGTTTCATATTCTGCATGATACGTACCTATGTCAAGGGTCAGCTCATCGCCTATTTTATACTTTTTAGACGAATAGTCAACAAAATCTTTTGATAGAACTACCTCATCGGGCTTTTGAGGATAACGTCCCTCCTTGAGTGAAAAATTATAGCATTTTTCAAAATAATTTTCACTGCATGATTCTATAAAAATATTCTTTCTGAATTTTGACGTAGAATCCGTAAACGGTGCAACACCGATATCTTGACAAAGATATACCTCATCTACATCTCTGCTAAGCCTTATCTTTTCAATATTCTCCTCTGTCGGGTCTTTCATATTAAGGTATACGTCATAATTACCGTACTGTCTTATATAGAAATCATAGCTCGATTCCTTCAAACCTACAACCGTGTTTGCAATTATAGTTACAAGTGTCATAGACAAGGCAATAGCTATAAATGTAGCTATCGTCCTGCTTTTGTTCATTTTCAGCCCTTTGACCGCCAGCCTATGCATTATTTTCATACATTAAGCCTCCCCTACCAGCTTACCGTCCTTAATTCTGAGGATCCTGTCCGCCTCTTTTGCAATTTCCGGATTATGCGTTATCATGATTATAGTCTGCTTATAGTTTTTATTTGTCATTTTGAAAATTTTGACTATTTCATCCGCCGCACCGGTATCAAGATTTCCTGTCGGCTCGTCGGCAAGAAGTATTGTGGGATTATTTATGATAGCTCTTGCAATAGCCACCCTCTGCTGCTGACCTCCCGAAAGCTCATTCGGAAGACTGTTCCTCTTGTCGAGTATGCCCAGCCTTTCCATTACCTCCTCTATTCTGTCCTTATCGGGTTTTCTTCCGTCAAGCTCTATCGGCAGTGCGATATTCTCCTCAGATGTCAGAATAGGTATAAGATTGTAAAACTGATATACAATGCCTATCTGCCTTCTGCGGAAAATGGCAAGCTTATTATTATCCATTGTGTTTATCTCTTTTCCGTCAATGAATATTTTGCCGCTTGTCGGTCTGTCAACACCGCCTATCATATGCATAAGCGTACTCTTTCCGCTTCCGCTCGCACCCACAACCGCCACGAATTCTCCTTTTTCTACGGAAAAAGAAATATCGTCAACCGCGTTGAATTCGTCTTTTCCTTCCTTATAGGTTTTTACAAGATTTTCTACTCTTAAAATTTCCATATTTACCTCCGGGATATATTTTATTTATTTTTCATACCCTAACTATACAACACATAAATGACTTTAAAGTGACTCCATAAGGAATTTTATCAAATATTATCATTTCTTATGGTTTCGATTATATTTTGTTTATGTATTTTCCTTGACGAGAAAGCTATAATAAGCAGAATTACCACAATTGCGGCGGCTCCGCATATTATAATTTCCATCCACGGAAATATAAAAGGGAATCCTTTCTCTGCTGTTCCCCCGAGTGAACCTGCATTGCTTAAAATAGTATAGTAATAGTAATATATTCCTGCCGTCACAAGCAGACCGCCTATAACACCCAATATAATGGACTTTATTGTATAAAACAGACATTCGAGTACCGACATACGGTTAAATTCCTTTTTTGTCATTCCAATTGAAAACAGCATAGCGTATTCCTTTTGTCTGAGCTTTGTATTTGTCGTTATTGTATTGAACACATTTGTAATTCCGATAAGTGAAATTATAATAATCGATCCGTATACAAAAAAACCAATAAGACCGCTTACCGCTCTGAATTGCTTTTCCTGCAATGTAAAATTATTAAGATGCACAAAGTCGCTGTAATTGTTAAGCCTTTCCTCCGTTTTATTTGTGTCATCCGAGAAAAGCAGCATTGAATTTTCCGTCTGAGCAAATTTGCCGCAATTATTTTTATACCATTCCATACTTACTATGAACACACCATAAGAAACCGAATCCGAAAATAATGTATCATCAAAAATTGAAGAATCATTTACAACTCCGCCTATTTCAATCGCAAGCTGTGTATTTTCGGGTGTACCGTCCGATTTCCACTTATCTGTGTCGCCTGTGTACATATTTATATCATAGCCGACCGGTTCCTTCATCAGTTCAGTGATTTCCATACGAATATGCTCCTCATCCTCCTCAATAAAAACCTCATTGCTGTTTACCAATATAGCCTTATCCTTCATTTCATTATAGTTATAACCAAGCTTGTCAAGTATAAGATTATAGGTATGGTCATCATAAGCAATAATATTCGTATTAATCTCGCTTACTCCGTCATACTTCGGTCTTTTGTCACTTATGTCCGAACCGTCATTTCCGCCTTCACGATAGGGAGTCATATATACAAATGTGGTTTGTATATTATCCCCCTTGCAGCTTTCGGGAATTTTATCGGAAGGAATATCAAAGTAATAATCATCGTTTTTGAACATATAAACATAATCGGCTGTTTCGTTATAATCAGCAATACTCATAAAAAATTCGTTTTTATCATCAAGTGTCATATTTTCATCCGAATCACCCGCAGAATCTTCTATCCATATCTCCATATTTGATTTTTGCCCTGATAAGTCAATATTAAGAGCAATCAACGTATAATTAATAAACGAAAACGTACTTATGAATATCAAAATACTTACAAATACGGACATAACAATGGTATAGTACTGTTTCTTATTCCTTTTCATATTTTTGTATGCAAGCTTTCCGCCTGCTCCGAATATTTTATACACCCATCCGGGAGTTTTCAATACTTTTTTATCTGTACTTATGATCTTATTCTGTCTTATCGCTTCAATGGGAGTTACCCTTGATGCCCTTATTGATGCCGAAAGTGCAGACAGGAATATTGTAATAATGCCCAATAAAACGGCACATACAATACTTATCCATGAAATTCCGAACACTATATCCATCCTGTTGATAATATCCGAAAGTACTGTTTCCGACAGATTCAAAACGGCTGCCGTCCCGCCGATACCGATACAAAGACCTATAGGAATACCAATGATTCCTAAAATAAAAGCCTCGAAAAATACACTGTTTCTTATTTGCTTTGCAGAAGCACCTATACCCGAAATTCTTCCGTACATAATAAGCTTTTCCGTAACCGAAACAGAAAAGCTGTTTTTTATTATAAACACGCTTGCAGCCATTATAATTATAATTATCACAAGTCCGACATAAAACGTAATATTTTCGGATAATTCACTGTATTCATATAAATAAAGATTGATCCGGCAATAATAAATATCCGTTCCCGTTCCGTTCAATTCGGTTGTTTCCCAATCCAAATATCCTGTCTGTGAAAAATCCCCGAGATCATTTCTGTCTATTTTTAAATAATCCGAAACAAACTGTATACTGTTTTCTTTGCTTCTGTTCTTTATTAAAACATACAAATCATTAAAGGAATGCTCTTTGTCATACGCTGTTTTTATATGGTCGGAAAAATCCGTGTATGTATATACATTTACATAATTATTATATGAGGCATTTTCATCATCCTCCTGTATTTCACGTGCAAGTATACCCGATACGGTATACGTCTTTGTAAAACAATACGTATAATCCTTATCCATATCTGTATTGTCCTGACCGCTATACAAATAAATTTCCCATGGCTCACCCGTATCATCAGTCCCTGTTTCGGATAAATAGCCAAGCTCAAGAGTTATTTTATCCCCTGCCTTGTATTTCTTTTTGGAATAATTCACAAAATTTTGAGAGAGAACAATCTCATCGGGATTTTGAGGAAAACGTCCCTCCTCAAGGGCAAAATCAAAGCATTTTTCAAATGCATTTTTACTGTATGCATCTATTACTATTCTGTTCCTGAAATTTGATATGGAATTTTCAAACGGAGCTACTCCTATGCTCTGCTTCAGATATACACTATCAACCTTTCTGTTCGCCTCAAGCTTTTTCACATCATCCCTGGTAAATTCACCTTGAAAATCCACATCATAATTACCACACAGTCTTTGAAAATAATTTTCCTCTGTTCTTTTTGCACTCTCAGCAAAATTTGCAACAGTCGTTATTAATGCCATGGCAAGAATTATTCCCATTACGGTAACAATACTCCTGCTTTTATTCATTTTCATGCTCCTGAGTGTAAGTCTGTGCATTATACTCACTATTATGCTTCTCCTATTCTTTTATATATTATCATTTCTTATGGTTTCTATTATGTTCTGATTATGTATTCGCCTTACAGAAGATGCGGATATAAGTATAACCAAAGCAATTACTGTCACTATACTTATCAGCACGGCTGCCTGCGGAAACATAAATTCAAGCTCTTTGCCCGAACTTTCCGCATCCCATGTGTTCAGATAACATAAATGTATGATTACGGTGCCGACAAGACCTGCGGGTATTCCTATAAGCAATGCCCTTGCCGTATAAAACATACATTCAAGCACTGTCATACGATTAAATTCACGCTTTGTCATTCCGACAGAACACAGCATGGCATATTCCTTTTGCCTCAGCTTTGTATTGGTATTTATCGTATTGAATATATTTGTAATTCCAATAAGGAATATTGTACCTATAAAGCTGTATGCAAGAATTCTCACAAGCAGAAATACCGAATTCATCTGCCTTTCCGCCGCATAGTAATTTTCAACGTCAAGGTAATCATCGGAAATATTTATGCTTTGTTCTGTTTTATCCGGGTCTTCGGACAGTATACACATATAGTTATCCACACTATCGCCGTTATAGCAGTTATCCTTGTCAAAAAAATTTTTCCTGAACCATTCTATACTTACAATAAAACTTCCGTATGCAAACTCCCCTGTTCCATTGGAACCTTCCGCAAAAACCGTATCATCAAAAACCGAGGTATCGGTTATCTCCCCGCCTATCTCGAGAGTAATCTCCCTGCCCTGAGGCGGAATGTCAGCTTCCTCGTTATTATTGTAATGCATATTGACTTTATAGCCAATAGGATCGGCAATCATTCTGTCCGTTTTATATGTCTTCCATCCCGACGGACTTGTTTCGTCATACTTATAGGATTTATTAATGTTTACAATAACAGCTTTATCTTTCATATCATCATAGCTGTAGCCAAGCCTGTCAAGTATTTTATTGTATGTATTATCGTCATAGGCAACTATATAAGCATTGACATCATGAACTGTATTTTCCGAAATATCCGTATCCTCAAAAAGACTCCATCTGTCGGCATCCGACAAATCTTCGGGTATTTTATCAACAGGAAGATTAAAATAATATTGACAACCCTCAAATTTATAAAAATATTCCTTGATTTCTTCAGAATCCGCAATATCAAGAAAAATCTCCTCTTCTTCGTCCATCGTAAGATTATCGGGAGAACCTGTGCCGAATCTTCTTATTCTTGCGGACATATTATAATTATGACTTTCATACATATTATTATTTTTGTATACCGTGTAATCCACAAATGAAGATACCGCTATAAATGCGGATACGCTTACAACTATTGATATGACTACAGTACGGTATGACTTACTGCTCCTTTTCATATTTTTCCACGCAATTTTACCTCCTGCTCCGAACAACTTCCCCACCCATGACGGAGAACCGAATGAATTTTTCTCTTTCTTCCCTATGCGTATATCCTTATTGCTCCTTATCGCTTCAATCGGAGAAATACGATATGCTCTGACGGCGGCAAAAAGAGATGAAAAAAATATCGTAAGCGAACCGAGTATCACAGCCAAAAATACCGAAAACCACGAAATGTCTGCAATAAGCTCCGCACCGCCAAGAAAATCGTAGAGTAATCCCGATGACAGCTTAAGAACAAATGATGTTCCTGCTATACCGATAAAAAGTCCGACAGGTATACCTGCTATTCCGAGAATAATACCCTCTGAAAATACACTGTTTCTTATCTGCCTCGGTGTTGCACCAATACCCGAAATTTTCCCGTAAAGCACAGTCTTCTCCGTAAGCGAAATAAGAAAACCGTTTTTGATTATGAATATGCTTGATATCATTATGAGTATAATAAGCACCATACCTACATAGAATATCAGACTTTGCAGCATGGAGATATTATTATAAAGGTCGCCGTTTATCTGTGCATATGATATATGAAATTCACTTTGTGATAATTTCCCGTAAAATTCTTCATCGGTGATAACATCAGAATTGTTTCTCTCAAATTCAAGTAAATCAAGATTTAGAAGCTCGGCCATAAATTTTTGCGAACTTTTTCTGCCGCCGTCAACGAGCTTTATAAATACACTATTTGTATAATTTTCTATATCATATGCAGTCTTAATTCTGTCCGTAAAATCAGTATATGTATATACATTGACTGCCGAATGGTTGTAAACAAGCGGTTCCCTGTTAAGTATTCCGCACACCTTATAGCTTTTTGTAAATACGGGTACAAATTCCTCTTTATCATTATCGGCATCAGCCATACTCTCCTCATAATCGCTTGCCTGTTCATCAACATGGCTTTCATCCGCTTTTCCTACACTAAGTGTTATAGTGTCACCGACTTTATATTTTTTATTTGAATAATTTACAAATTCCTCAGTCAATACAACCTCATCGGAATTTTTCGGATACCTGCCGCTTGAAAGCGAACTGTCAAAGACTTTGCCAAAAGCATTTTCACTGAATGCTGTTATAATTATCCTGTCCCTGAGTCCGGACTTTGAATCCTCAAACAGTGCCTCTCCTATATCCTGATTTAAGTATACACTGCTTACATCCCTGTTAGCCTGAAGCTTTTTTACATTTTCGGCAGTCATCTTTCCTGTAAAGGATATGTCATAATTACCGTAATGCTTTTCATAATAATTTTCCTCGGTAGCCTTCAGACTTACCATACTGTTTGCGACAATCGTCATAAGTGCCATAGACAGTATTATTCCCACAACGGAAGCAAATGTACGGCTTTTGTTCATTAAAATATTTCTTAATGCAAGTTTATACGTTATGCTCATTGTTACCCTCCTTATCTTGCAGCCTGTCCCTGATGTATATTATAAAGTACATAAATGACTTTTAAGTGACTGTATATTCTTTTTATTTCATGTCAAAACTATTGATAATGTAATCTTATAACTGTAACTCACGTAACCCGCTTGTTCCGGAAATCAGATTACCCACTGTCGGTGAATATCCTTAATTCACTGACACCGATCAGGCAATACTGCACACGTTCTCTCAGCTTGTTAAAAGCGGACTTTTAACCAAAATATCATAATCTTAATTATATCTTCTTTTATTTTTTGAATATCAACCAAATCATAAAAAATTTTTATAAAATAATATTTTATTCCAAGTGTTGACAAAAGTGAAAAAGTGTGGTACTATGATAATGCCACGCAGCTGAATATTGTCAATCTGAATGTATTATATTAAAATTGGAAAAAATGCATCCTCTCTTTCTTATTCATTTGGATTTGAGATAGTTGTGTGGCAGCAATAGGAGATGCGTTTTTCGGTACGCGGCCTTTGGCTGCGTACTTTTTAATTATGCGGAAATGTGAAAAAAAGTGTTTTAGTAAATAATTATTTATTTCTATAAATTATTTATTACCGAAAATTTTATATTGTATTATTTAACAAAATATGATACAATTGTTAATAAGGTCAGGCATTTTTCTACAATGCGTTTGTCATGACGGATAGTTTTGTTTTTGTATTATATTCGGTTTTGCCGTCAGTATCTGTTCTCACATTAAAAAGTCTGTACGTTTATATTTTATAGGAGGAGATATATATGAAAAAAGAAAAAGTAGTTGCTTTGATAACAGCAATCCTTATGACTGTCGTAATATCCGCAGGATGTGCCGGTAACAATTCGGAGGATTCCCAAAACAGTTCCGACAATACCGAAACCATGCAAAGTACATACGATTACTCTCAGGACGATACCACGGCAAGCGATGATGATAACAGTGCGGACAGTTCTGTCGGCGATGAAAATGCTCCGGAAAGCTCCGCCGCTAAAGAAACCGATAATTCCGATGGCGATAATATCAGTAACCCGCCAACGGAAAACGGAAACGACACCGAAAATATTAATAACACACAACAGTCGTCTGATTCTGAGACCTCACAGCAATCTTCACAGGAAAACAATACACAACAAAGCTCTCAGACGCCCTCAAACCAACAACAGACAAACTCCGGACAGACAAATCCTACATCTTCAGGACATTCTCCATCTTCGCCACAATCTCAGGATAAACCTTCAACACAATCTCCAAATCCGCCCTCATCCGATAATTCAAACGGAACATCCGGCGGCTCCGCTCCACAAACAAGCAATCCTTCTTCCACACCACCGTCTGAGCATCATAATAGTCAATCACCCTCTCCGGTTGATCCCAAAACAGAGGCTGAAGAAATTTATCTGAGTACAAATTCCGTAAAACTTAAAATGGGAGAAACGGTAAACCTCAATACTACAGTCCTGCCCAAAAACGCTGCTGACAGGTCGTACAGCTATTATATTGATAATGCAAGCGTTATTGAATATTCAAACGGAATACTCAAAGGAAAAAATCCCGGAAGTGCCACAATCTCGTTTAAAACCGTTAACGGGGTAACCTCAAGCTGTAAGGTCGAGGTATATGGCATTCCGTCCTCGGTTAAACTGAATAAAACCAGCATAAAACTTGATGCGGGGGATTCCTGCACACTTTCAGCGAAAACCGATATAGGAAACTATGGTATCTCTTATAAATGGAGAAGCACCAATCCTAACATAGTTTCTGTTGAAAGCACTGATTATTCAACCGCCGCTATCACAGCAAATACTCCCGGTACGGCAGTTGTTACAGCCGAAACCGCCAACGGTGTATCTTCGGCATGCCGGATCACAGTCAATCCGATACAAAATGTGCAGCCTGTTGATTACGAGCAATATGAGGATGAAGTGATAAGGCTCGTCAATAAAGAAAGAACAGCAAGAGGACTTCCAAAGCTTAAAAAGAGAAATGATCTGGTCCCGCTTGCAACCACAAGAGCAAAAGAGATCGTCAGCAAATTCGAACATGTAAGACCGGACGGAAGAAGCAGCTTTACCATATTGAGAGATAATAATATACAGTACAGCTATGTCGGAGAAAATATCGCCTATGGTCAGGATACACCCGAATATGCAATGAAATGCTGGATGAATTCCAAAGGACACAGGGAAAATATACTTTCGGAGAATTTCAACGGCATTGGTGTGGGATGTTACGAACATAACGGTACTTTGTACTGGGTGCAGTTATTTATCCACGAATAAAAGCAATGAATTATCCGTAAATCTACAGAATATTTTAAATAGCGGCATTAATTTGTGCAATATGTCAAAAAAATCCGTAAATATTATGGCATTTTTCATCTATACTTTATATAAAAATAGTAGTATAATATAAGCGGTTTAGTGACCGTATGTTTTAAAACTGTCTTAAATCAATTTCCCGAAAGGAGCGGACATAATGGATGTAATCGCAACAAGAAAAGAAAAAGTAATTTATAGGGACGGGGATATTGTAATTAAGGAATTTTCCGAAAAATTCCCCAAGTCTGATATTCTTAACGAAGCCCTCAATCATGCAAGGGTTGAGGAAACGGGTCTTCCTATCCCGGCACTCAGGGCAGTATCGGTTGTCAACGGTAAATGGGCAATATCAATGGATTATATCGAGGGAAAAACACTTGAGCAAATAATGCAGGAAAATCCCGATAACATTGAAAAATATATGAATGATTTTGTAAATCTTCAGTTGAAAGTGCAAAGCTATAAAGCTCCTCTTCTCAATAAGCTTAAGGATAAGATGAACAGAAAGATATCATCTCTCGGCGGTCAGGTTGATGCCACTATCAGATATGAGCTCCACACCCGTCTTGATAGTATGCCTAACCACGATAAGCTTTGCCATGGTGATTTTAACCCGTCCAACATAATTATCGACAATGACGGTAACCCCCACATAATCGACTGGTCACACGCAACTCAGGGCAATGCTTCCGCTGACGCTGCGAGAACATATCTTCTGTTTGCTCTCAGACACAAGGAGCTTGCGGATATGTATCTCGATACTTTCTGCCGCAAGAGTGATACGGCAAAGCAGTATGTTCAGCAGTGGCTCCCGATAGTTGCCGCTTCACAGCTCGTAAAGAGGATTTCCGGCGAGGATGCATTTCTTAAGAGCTGGGTGGATGTTGTCGATTATCAGTAAGTACAATTCAAATTACATTAAAAAAATTCCCGTATCTGCGGGAATTTTTTTCTTTATCGGAAAGCTGTATTTTCAGAGGTACTGAACTGGCTGTCATAAAGCTTACGGTAAAAGCCGCCCTTTTTCATAAGCTCACTATGTGTCCCCTGTTCGATTATATTACCGTCATTCATAACAAGAATAAGGTCAGCCTCTTTAATGGTAGACAGACGGTGTGCAACAATAAAGCTTGTTCTGCCCTTCATCATATTATTGAATGCCTGCTGTATCTTAATCTCTGTTCGTGTATCTATTGAGCTTGTCGCCTCGTCAAGTATCAGCATACGCGGTCTGCAAAGCATTACCCTCGCTATGCATATAAGCTGCCTTTGTCCCTGTGAAAGGTTTGTTCCCTCCTCGGATATAACAGTATCATAACCGTCGGGGAGCCGCTCTATAAAGCTGTCAACAAAGGCTTTCCTTGCGGCATCCTTTATTTCCTCAATGCTTGCTTCCGGTTTTCCGTATGCAATATTTTCACGGACTGTTGCATTATACAGCCTGTTTTCCTGCAAAACCATTCCGTAATTCTTTCTAAGTGAGCTTCGGGTTATTTCATATATACTCTTTCCGTCAACCATAATTGAGCCGCTGTCGATATCATAAAACCGCATAAGAAGATTTATAAGTGTGGTTTTTCCGCAGCCTGTGGGTCCTACTATAGCTATCCTCTGACCCGGCTTTACATGAAGACTGAAATTCCTGATAAGCGGCTTTTCGGGAGTATACGAAAAGCTTACATCCTCAATATCAATTTTTCCCCTGCAATCCTCAAGAACAACCGCACACTCGGGGTCGGGGGACTGATCAGGTTCATCAAGAAGTGAAAATATCCTGTCTGCACCTGCAAGTGCGGACTGAAGCTGAGATGTGACCCCCGTAACCTCGTTAAACGGCTTTGTATATTGATTTGCATAGGTGATAAATGCGGCTATCTGACCTACTGAAAGTACACCGTATATTGCACTGATCGAGCCTGTTATGCACACCGCCGCCGTCACAAGACCGTTGACAAAGCGTGTCGAGGGATTTGCAAGCGATGAATAAAACTGCGACTGCTGTCCGCATATTCTCAATTCCTCGTTGATTTTTTCAAATTGCTCAATCGAGCGTTCCTCATACCCGAAAGCCTTGACAACTCCCTGACCGCCGATATATTCCTCGACATAGGAGCTGATTTTTCCCTGTGTTACCGACTGCTTCCTGAAATATTTTTGAGAAAGTCTTGTTATGAATGCGGCAACAAATATCGAAAGAGGTGTTATCACGACAACAACAAAAGCAATAAACGGATTCAGCATAAGCATAAATACAAGCGTGCATATTATCATAACTATACCGGAAAAAAGCTGTGTTATTCCCTGCAAAAGTCCATCGCCCACGCTGTCCGCATCATTTATAATCCTGCTCAGAAGATCCCCGTGCGGGTGTCCGTCTATATATTTAAGCGGAACGGTATTGAATTTTTTATAAATATCCCGTCTGAGATCCCTTATTGTAAAATATGCGACACTGTTTGTGTAAAGGCTCATTATCCACTGACATACGGATGATGCTATAACCGTTACACCCACTAAAAACAGAAGATTTATTATTTCCCCGAAATTGACATTTCCCTTTCCTATCGCATTATCTATAGCATAGCCTACAAGAACAGGGGCGGTAAGATTCAATACAACATACAAAACTGCAAATATAAGAGCTGAAATTATTTTTCCCCTGTATGGTGAAGTGTAGCCGAGTATCCTTGAAACCGTTCGTTTTGTATCGTTTTTCTTTGAAGTCTTTTTTGACATCAGATACCGACCTCCTCTTTTTCAAGCTGTGACATACATATCTCACGGTAAACCTCACAATCTCTGACAAGCTCTTCATGACTGCCCTTACCTGCAAGTATACCGTTATCGAGCACAAGTATTATATCGCAATATCTTACGCTGCTCACCCTTTGGGAAACCGTAAATATTGTCATATTTCCCTCTAAATTACCAAGCTCCCTGCGAAGTGCGGCGTCCGTTGCAAAATCAAGTGCACTTGAGCTGTCGTCAAGTATAAGTATTTCCGGATTTCCCACAAGTGCCCTTGCGATAGTAAGTCTTTGCCGCTGTCCTCCGGAAAGATTACTTCCTCCGGCGGAAATCTGTTTTTCTGTCTTTTCAGGGAATTTACTTACAAATTCATATGCCTGTGAAATTTTCAATGCTCTCTCTATTTCATCATCTGTGACATTTTTATTCGCCCACAGCATATTTTCTTTTATCGTTCCCGAAAATAATTCCGCCTTTTGCGGTACTATACCCATACTGCCGCGAAGCTGTCCGAACGGATATTCCTTCACATTATTGCCGAAAACATACACATCCCCCTCATTAGCATCATAAAATCTCGGAATAAGATTTACAAGCGTAGATTTTCCTGAGCCTGTACCTCCGATTATTCCTACAGACATTCCTTTTTTGATACTGAAGCTGATGTTTTTGAGTGCATAACCGTTTTCAAGATAACCGAAAGAAACATTTTTAAATTCCACTGCCGGAGAATTTGTGTCAATATCTATATCCGTTGTATTTTTTTCCGTTACCGTCGGTTTTGTATCAAATACCTCATTTATCCTTGATGCGGATGCCGCTGCCTTTGTAAAAATAACAACAAGATTTGATAATACTATCATAGCAAGCAATATCTGCGTCATATAGTTTACAAGGGCTATTATCTGTCCTGTTTGCAGTTCTCCGATGTTCACGCTTACAGAGCCGAACCACACTATCAATATAATTGCTCCCTGTGCGATTATATACGTAAGAGGATTAAGAAGTGCGGAGATTTTTCCTGCCCGCACTGATATATCGGCAAGCTCTGCATTGCTTTTATTAAATCTGTCCTCCTCATATTTCTGCTTATCGAATGCACGCACAACCCTGTTGCCGGACAGATTCTCTCTTGAAATCAGAGATGCCCTGTCAAGCTTTTTCTGCATTGTCTTGAAATACGGAACGGATTTATTCATTACGATGTAGAGTACAACAGCAATAAGTGCCGATGCGGCAAAAAATATAAGTGACAGCTTAAGGTCTATCATCATTGCCATTACAAGTGCCCCTATTACAAGAAAAGGAGCCCTTATGACGAGTCTTATCAGCATTGCAACAGCAAGCTGCATCTGATTTACATCGTTGGTAATCCGGGTTATAAGCGACGGTGTACCGATTTTATCAAGCTCTGCATGGGAAAGGCTGTTTATATGCCTGAACATACCGTTTCTGAGCTTAGTACCAAAGCCCTGAGAGGCAATTGAGGCAAACTTCTGACATACAAGTGCAAATCCGAGTCCCAATGCTCCCATAAGCACCATAAGTCCGCCCCTCGAAAGGACATAGTTTATATCATTGTTTTTAACACCTGTATCTATTATATCAGCTGTTATGAGCGGTATCATAAGCTCCAGTATTGCCTCCGTCAGCTTACACAGTGGACCTATTATCAACTGAAGTATATAATCCTTTAAAAATTTTCTGAGTTTAAACATTTCCACCCTGCTTCCTTATTTATGGTATCTTAATTTTATAATAAAGACAGTATTAAGTCAAGTTTTCTGCTTTGACTTATTCCGTCCGTACCTTATGCTTAATCCGAGGTGAACTATGTATGCAAAAGCGTTTATTCCTTAAAAACGGAGCTATCATGGCAGGTTCTGCATTGATTATAAGAAGTCTTGGTATGATGTTCCGCGTTTACCTTGCGGACTCCATAGGCTCCGAGGGGCTTGGAATATATCAGCTCATACTCACGGCTTATGCATTTTTTGCTATGATATGCACATCAGGTCTGACTATAACCGTAACAAGACTTGCCGGAGATTACATCGCTGAAGGACGCCCCGAAAAAGCCGGATATGTTACGGAAAAATGTCTTATTTTTTCCCTTATTCTCAGTTCCGCTCTCGGTCTTGCTCTTTTCCTATCGGCAGATAAAATCGGTACCGACTTTCTGCATGACGAAAGAACCGTATTATCCCTCAGAGTACTTGCTCCGAGTTTACCGTTTATGGCTTTTTCGGCAGTGCTGAGAGGATATTTTTCCGCAAAAAGAAAAATGCTTCGCACGGCAGGGGAACAGCTCCTCGAACAGACTGTAGAAATTGCTGTTTGTGTGAGTATCTTTACCTTCTTTTCACCGAAAACAATTGAATATGCCTGCTGTTCGGTTTCCCTCGGTACGACCTGTGCGGAAATTCTTTCATTTGTTTATTCATTTATCCTGTACGCATTCGACAAAAAGCGTCTGAACCGAAAAAGCGTAAAGGTAGAAAGACTTTTTGCCTGTGCATTGCCTATCGCTCTTCCCTGTATGGCAAGCTCCGGACTTCGCAGCGGTCTTTCGGCTATAGAAAATATCCTTATTCCCTCGGGACTTATGAAATACGGTGCAGACAGCAGCACCGCTCTTTCCGAATACGGTATAATAAGCGGTATGGCTATGACAATAATCGTATTTCCGTCGGTATTTATATTGCCCTTTGCCTCCCTTATTATTCCCGAAATGTCACAGGCAAGCATATTGCATCACAATAACGGTATTAAGCATATGGCGGAGAGAATGTTTTCCGCAACTCTCAAATATTCCCTGCCTATCATGTTTATATTTATTTTCTTCGCAGACGGTATCGGACGTGCTGTATATAATTCCGAAAAAGCGGGTTTTTATATTGCCGCACTCGCCCCTGTTGTTCCTCTTATGTATCTCGATTCAAGCGTTGACGGTATGCTTAAAGGACTTAACGAGCAGACAAGCTATCTTATATGCAATGTTATCGACTCAATTATAAGGGTAATACTGACATACTTACTTTTACCTGTTTTAGGTGCAATGGGAGTGGTTATCGTTATAATATTCAGTGAACTTCTCAATACTTCTCTCAGTCTTATAAGGCTTATGCAGGTTACACACCTGCGACTGAAAATATTTGATTCGGTTATCCGACCGATAATATGTATTCTTATTCCGTGTCTGCTCCTTCCCTTTCTCCCGAAAATCGGAACCGATCAAACTGACATCTGTATAAGGCTTATCCTTTGCATAGTCTTCTATCTCTTTGGTATGTTTATTTCCGCCCCAAAAGACAGCATATATAATAAAAAAATAAAGGAAAGATCTGCGGCATAGCTTTTGTCGCATGATCTTTCGATTTTGTTTTATTTATGAATAATAAATCCATAGAGAATATTTGAATATTGCTTGTTTTCTGAGTGTTGATATGATATCATTGATAAGCGTTGGTTTTAACAATATTAATAAATTATATTTTCGGGAGGTACAATATGGAGTCGGATTGCGGATTTACTAAAGGAAATAATTGGTTTCGTTACAGAGCCGCCGCAATTATTGTTGAGGACGGGTATGTTCTGCTTGTCGGAAATGAAAAAGAAAACTACCTTTATTCTGTCGGCGGCGGTGTACATATGAATGAAACAGCTCAGGAGGCTGTCGTCAGGGAATGTTTTGAGGAAACAGGTGTTTATTTTGAAATTGACAGGTTAGCGGTGATACATGAAAATTTTTGGATTGGTAACGGAGCATATGATAAAGGGCTGAACTGTCACGAAATTTCTCTTTATTTTCTTATGAAGCCGAGAGGTACAAAACAGCTTAACAGCAATAGTTATACACGATTCAATGATAGGGAAAGTATGAATTGGATACCGATAGAGGAATTGGATAAATACAAATACTACCCTGATTTTCTGAAAAATTATCTCAGCAGTAACCATACGGAGGTAATTCATATAGTGACGGATGAAAGAAAAAATAACCGATCAAGTGTAAACTGACCGGTTATTTTTCTTTGTTTTAAATAACATTCATGGACGACCGTATAGTTGTTTGTAATATTATTACTATATTTCAGAATAACCATAAAAAGAAATAACCGCCCATGCTGCTAACTAATCGGTTATTTCTTAATAACAGTTCAGGGAGCGACCGTCTATCGGTATGTCCTATACTTATATTATACATTTCATTTAAAAATATGTCAATGATTTTATGTCGGAATTTGACAAAACAACAAAACTTTGATATAATCATTCATACAGGGCATACCATAAGCGGTAGGCGGTCAAATCTTGCTCCCGGAATCGGGAGGTGGTTGTATGACTTGGACAGAGTTTCTTACTTTGCTTCTTGTTGTTTGTAATATTATTACAATATTTCAGAATAACCACAAAAGAAAATAACCGCCCAGCACCTAATTGAACGGTTATTTCTTTCTTAATAACTTTTTAGGGAACGACCGTCTATCGGTATGCTCTATACTTATATTATACATTTCATTTAAAAATATGTCAATGATTTTATGTCGGAATTTGACAAAACAACAAAACTTTGATATAATCATTCATACAGGGCATACCATAAGCGGTAGGCGGTCAAATCTTGCTCCCGGAATCGGGAGGTGGTTGTATGACTTGGACAGAGTTTCTTACTTTGCTTCTTGTTGTTTGTAATATTATTACAATATTTCAGAATAACCACAAAAGAAAATAACCGCCCAGCACCTAATTGAACGGTTATTTCTTTCTTAATAACTTTTTAGGGAACGACCGTCTATCGGTATGCTCTATACTTATATTATACATTTCATTTAAAAATATGTCAATGATTTTATGTCGGAATTTGACAAAACAACAAAACTTTGATATAATCATTCATACAGGGCATACCATAAGCGGTAGGCGGTCAAATCTTGCTCCCGGAATCGGGAGGTGGTTGTATGACTTGGACAGAGTTTCTTACTTTGCTTCTTGTTGTTTGTAATATTATTACAATATTTCAGAATAACCATAAAAAGAAATAACCGCCTGCTCTCCAATAGGCGATTATTTCTTTAGATCGTTACATGGGAGCGACCGTCTATCGGTATGCTCTGTACTTATATTATACATTTCTTTTAAAAATATGTCAATGATTTTATGTTGAAATTTGAAAAGTACCTTGAAAATTTAAGTATATTCTTGCCTTGCTATTTTTTCAAAAATATGATACACTTATGACATATTATGAATTTTGATAATAACATTCGGGGGATTAAAATTATGGGACTTTTCGAAAAAAAGAAACAACCAAAGGAATCCAATGAAATCAACAACAAAAAACTGAAAGAAAATATTGCAAACACAGCATTGAAGCTTTTAAACGCAGGTGAGGATTACGGAGAATTGGCAAATACAAGGGTTGAATTCGGCTATTTGTTTAATATACAGGGACATGGAATTGAAGCTTTACTCAAAATTATCACAGATAAGACAACGGCATATTTTGCTGTACAGGGTGATGAGCTTATGAGGCTCGATTTTTCCGAAGAATTATTTCAGACTACGGTAGACGGTTTCATGGATTTTCATGGGTAAACCGAATGGATGTTATTATGAAAATTTAACATATTGCAATGTATGTAAATAATCTTGAAAATGCAAAAAATTTCTTTGTTAAATATTTCGGGGCAAAGGCAAACGAATTATACCATAACAAATCAACAAATTTCAAATCGTACTTTCTTTCATTTGATGACGGTGCAAAACTTGAAATTATGACTAAACCCATTATGGAAGATACGGAAAAGACCGTAAACCGAACAGGTTATATTCATATTGCGTTAAGTGTCGGAAGTAAAGAAAAGGTTGATGTTTTAACAAAACAACTGAAAGATGCCGGATATGAAGTAATAAGCGGACCAAAAACAACAGGTGACGGATATTATGAAAGCTGTATTATGGCATTGGAGGGAAATCAGATAGAAATTACTGTCTGACTAAATCACAGTAATCATTGACAGACAGTCATGACGGATATAAATATAACGGCTATCGGATATTAATAAAATATTAAATCAGGGAAAGGTCTGCGTATCACACACCTTTCCCTTTCCGTTATCTGAGAATTAATACCTGTCCCGGATATATTAAATCGGGATTTATCAGCTTATTGAGATTTATGAGATCAACTACAGTAGTTCCAAAACGCCGGGCTATCTTCCATAGAGAATCACCGCTGCGTACCGTGTATTTATCAAGAGCGGTCATATAATCCTTGCCCGGTATTCTGAGTATCTGACCGGGTTCCAACGAATCGGGATTTGTTATACCGTTGAAATCCGCAAGAGCCTCCGGTGTTGTATTGTACATCCTTGCTATATCAAAAAGATTATCTCCCTTTTTTACGATATATATGTCATCTCCCCCATCATACGGGAGCTTTATCACACGTCCGACTTCAAGCCTGTCCGGATTTTTTATACCGTTAAGCTCTGCAAGCTTTTCTGCGGTTGTTCCCCACATTTTTGCTATATTATAAAGGGTGTCCCCCTTTTGTACCGTATATTCTGCCTTTTCACCGGACCCCGGTGCAATACGGAGTATCTGACCCGCCTTTATATCATTGATATCGGCAATTCCGTTATACCGTGCTATGGTATTAACGTCCGTGCCGAATTTTTTTGCGATTTTCTCAAGCGTATCGCCCGGTTCAACAACATATATTATATTTTCCATAATTTGCAATCCCTCCTATGATATAATATGCAAAAAAGATGCAAACGGGATTTGTCATTCGGTTAAAGATATGATAAAATAATTATAACAGTTTCAACGAATTTACATATATATGATCATGTTATTGGAGGATAATGTATGTCACTTCAGAGAATAGATAAAATTCTTTCGTCACAGAATATAGCAACAAGGAACGAAACAAAAAATTTGATAAGAAAAGGTCTTGTCAAGGTGAACGACTTAACAGTTCGCAGACCTGATGAAAAATATGATCCCGAACAGTCAGAGATTGTTGTCAGCGGCAAAAAGCTTGAATACAAAAAACATCTGTATATAATAATGAATAAACCGGCAGGTATTCTTTCAGCGAGCCGCGACAGTCGGGAAAAAACTGTGATAGACCTTTTATCCCCTGATTTGCAGCGTGACGGACTGTTTCCGGCAGGGCGTCTCGACAAGGATACCGAGGGGCTGATACTGATAACGGATGACGGTGAGTTTGCTCACAAAATGCTTTCGCCGAAAAACCATGTTTATAAGCTGTATGAAGCGGAATGTAACAGGGAGCTTACGCCCGGGGATGTAAGACGTTTTTCCGAAGGAATAACAACAGGCGGGATAAGCTTTTTGCCGGCAGAAATGAAGATTACGGGAAAAAATACTGCTCTTGTAGAAATATGCGAAGGTAAATTTCATCAGATCAAAAAAATGTTTCAAAGCATCGGTGCGGAGGTAACTCATCTGAAAAGACTGCGGATAGGAGAATTTACACTTGACGAGTCCTTATCTTTTGGTGAGTATAGAGAACTAAAAAATGAAGAAATCAAGATGTTTTTAAGTCGAAAGCATGGCATTTAAATAATTTTCGTATACATCATGCACAAAAAAGCGGTATTTTTTTTGTATTATGTAAATTATATCTAAAGACAAGAGCAATAATTTAGTAAAAAAAAGTATTTTATTTTTCTTCAAAATCTGTTATAGTAATAGTGTTAAATTTTGTATTTAAAATTTCGTATTGGTGATAAGCATATCAGGTATTAAGATATGCACTTACCGATATCGAACTCAGGAGGCAAATTATGGCAAGTGTATCTTTAAGAAATGTTTACAAAATCTATGACGGAAATGTTACGGCTGTAAGTAATTTTAACCTTGAAATTGAAGATAAGGAGTTTATTATCTTCGTTGGTCCGTCAGGCTGCGGTAAATCGACAACTCTTCGTATGATTGCAGGTCTGGAGGATATTTCAAAGGGCGAGCTTTATATAGGCGATGTTCTTGCAAACGATATTTCCCCTAAGGACAGAGATATAGCAATGGTTTTCCAGAACTATGCTCTTTATCCTCACATGACAGTGTTTGACAATATGGCGTTCGGTCTTAAGCTGAGAAAGACTCCTGCTGACGAAATAAGACGTCGTGTTGAAGAGGCTGCAAGATCTCTTGATATAGCTCATCTCCTTGAGCGTAAGCCGAAGGCTCTTTCCGGTGGTCAGAGGCAGCGTGTTGCCCTCGGTCGTGCTATTGTGCGTGACCCGAAGGTATTCCTCCTCGACGAGCCGCTCTCAAACCTTGATGCAAAGCTGAGAACCGCCATGAGAACCGAGATTTCCAAGCTTCATAAGAGACTCGGTACAACGTTTATTTATGTAACGCATGACCAGACAGAAGCTATGACGATGGCTGACCGTATCGTTGTTATGAAGGATGGCTTCATTCAGCAGGTTGATACCCCTCAGAACCTTTATGAAAGACCTTGTAACCAGTTCGTTGCAGGATTTATGGGTACACCTCAGATGAACTTCATAGATTCCAAGATAGTTCGTTCGGGAGATGAGTACGGCATTCAGTTTGGTCAGTACACAATTCCTCTTCCGGAATCAAAGAATAAGAAAAATGTTCTTTCACACTTTGTAGGAAAGGATGTTGTTTTAGGAATTCGTCCCGAGGATATTCATGATGAACCCGAGTTCCTTGAGAAGGCTGAGGATGCCATAATAGAAGCCAGTGTTGAAATCACCGAGCTTATGGGTAATGAGATTTATCTGTATCTTACGATCGAAGGTACATCCTGTGTTGCACGTGTTGACCCGTCATCCGTTGCAGAAGCCGGTGAAACCGTTGAGGTTGCGTTTGATGTTGAGAAGATACATATCTTCGATAAGGAGTCAGAGAGAACCATAACGAACTGATCGATTAATACAAATATATCCGGGCAGTCATTGAGATTGCCCGGTTTTTTGTATATACTATCCTGTTTATAGACCCGACCGCAACGTAAGAGAAATTACGTTACGGTCGGGTCAATTACTAATCAAAAAAAGTATAAGTAACGGTGGAGTAACCCCCCGCCGGCGGCACGCAGGCGGGGAGGGACACTGGCGGCACGCCGGTGCCGGATATTATGTGGGCTGCTTGGGAAGTTTTTTGATTCCGAATACCTTCCTCAGAAAAAAGCCCCAGAATTTCGGATTGTCTACTACAACTATCTTCATAATAACTACCTCCCGAAATAATTTCCATTTTCGCAGATAAGTATACGAAAACTCAGCAATGTCTGCATTTGCCACGCAGCGAAAATGATATGATAACCAATAAAATCGCTGTTATTGCGGCTATGCAGCAGTCCGGCAGAACAAATCCCGCAAGAAGCCCCAAGCTGAAGCCCAGCATTTTTCCGTTTACAAAGCACCTTCTCATATCAATCAACCCGACCTTAAGCTTTCTTGTTTGCCTTACAATACCATAATATACCCGTCAGCGAAAAATGTTACATTGCTTCAAGAATAATTATCGCACATCCTCTATGGATATATACCTCCGCCGGATCATTGATAACCTTGTTGCTCACCCCGAGCGGAAAATCCGCTGTCATCTCCGCTTTATCCGCATTATATTCAAAGCCTGTCAGAGATACCGTACATTTTTCGCATCCGAAAGGAAATATTCCAAAACCGTAACCGGATTTATTTTGTATTGACAGATTATTTATTCCGAGCTTAGTGTCCATTCCATCTGCGGAGGAATTTATAACATATATTTCATTTTTGCTGTCAATAATACGGGCAGGGATTTTTCGGTCTGCAATATATTTCAAGACACAAAAATTCGCATAGGTGTGGTCAAGCCTTCCGCCGGTTGCACCAACCAAAATGAATTCATCGCATCCCCGCCTTATTCCCTCTTTAACGGCATAAAACATATCCGTATCATCTTTTCTTACAGGCAAAGAAATTATTTTGCTGCCACAATTATGCGGTCTTTCCGAGGAATCAAAATCTCCGACTATCAAATCAGGGATAACTCCAAGCATTTCGGCAAATTTATAGCCGCCGTCCGCACAGATGATATAATCATCCTTGTGCATCAGGCGACTTATTGTGTCTATATTTGTTTCCGGAGAGGAACCGATCAATATACATCTTCTTTTTAGCATTTTAAAATCACCGCTTATTCATCCATTCGGGAATATTCTTTACCTCATCATACATCTGCTTATAGCTGTTATGACGTGAAACAGGTATCCTGCCTTCCTTTACGGCTTCAATAACCGCACAACCCTTCTCGCATATATGTGCACAGCCCTTGAACATACAAGCATCCGCATATTCTCCAAATTCAGGAAAGCAACCCGATATATCATCCTTACGTATAAGCTCATACCGCTCTATATCAACCGTCGAGAAACCGGGAGTATCCGCAACATATCCACCGCCAACCTTGTACAATTCGCTGTGACGGGTGGTATGACGTCCTCTGCCGAGCTTATGACTTATCTCTGCGGTAGATATGTTAAGTTCCGGAAAAAGCGAATTGAGGAGCGAGGATTTTCCCACACCCGTATTACCTGTAAAGGCGGATACCTTCCCCCTTATCAGTGAGGCTATTTTCCCCTTATCACTTTCGCTTTTTATACTGTATTCAAAACATTTTATGCCCACGGAATTGTATATTTTAAGAAGCTCCGATGTATCGGCAAGATCCGCCTTTGTAAAAACAACCACAGGTTCAATGCCCTTGCTTACGGCTACCGCACAAATCTTATCAATAATCAGTGTACTCGGCAACGGTTCACATACTGACGATACAATAAAAAGTCTGTCAAGATTCGCCAAAGGAGGACGAATAAGGTAATTTTTTCTCGGAAGTATTTCCTCAACATTTGCCTTTCCCTCGTCTATGACTGAAATCTCAGCCATATCTCCGACAGACGGACTTATACCCTTTTTTCTGAATATCCCCCGTGCCTTACATTCATATACACAGTCAGCGGCTTCAACATAATAGAAACCGCTGACTGCTTTTACTATCAGTCCTGTCAATCTTTCCATAATTCACCGTTCAGAAAATAAGCATACCGGCGGGGTCAAACCTTGAAGTAGGTCTTCTGACCCCCATCTGAGCTGCTGTCATGGTACTTGACAAATCCGAGGATGCATCTGAATTTTCAAGCTTGGGAATAGTATCTATCTCATTCTTTGCCTGTTGTATATAATCATATATCTCTTCAACGGAAGTCGCAGCTTCGATCTTTATATCGTATTTATTGATAATTCCCTCAACCTTTGTCCAATCCTCATCAGTGTAGTAATTCGCATACCCGTAGCTCTCAATCTCGGTATATGCATCCTGTCTGGTTTCTGCAAGTTCATCGTCTGTTGAAGGCTCCGAGGACTCATCGGGTTCGTCCGGTTCATCGGAAGGCTCGCTTGATTCTCCGCCCTGCTCAGAAATTAAAGCATCAATCTCAGCCTTTGCTTCCTCAAAAAGCTCATTGACCTCATCTTCACTTCCGGCCGCACTTATCCTGTCTGCATACTCATCCCTTATACTGTCAATATCGGCACTCTCATTATCGCTTGCATAATTATAAAGACTGTTTATTATTTCTTCCTTTATATCATCAAGCGACTCCGACACTTCACTCGGCTCGGGATTACCCTCCTTTATCTCATACTTATCATTGATGTATGTCCTGTTTACATCTCCGGTCTTGAAATCGAAGATATATTCCGCATATCTCTTACCGTCAATCATAACAGTAACCGTTTTCCGTGTAGCATTTGCATTATCGGCCTTAAGCTCAATATCAAAGTTGAAGCCATTTGCCGGACTGCCCGTTCTCTCATCGAACTTTGTACCATTGACATTGACTGTAACTGTAATCTCGGCATATTCATCCTTGGGAAGATCATTGCCGATGCTGTATTTGATACTCTTAAGCTGCTTACTGCCGTCGCTTACCTGTATAGTAATAAGCGAGCCTTTTGTAAGCTTATTTCCTGCGAGCGGATCCGTTCCGATAACCTTACCATTTTCAAGTGAACCTGCAACATCCGCTTTCTGTGTAGTAAAGCCCTTTGATTCAAGCTCTGCCTTTGCCTTTTCATATGTCATGCCTTCAACACTCGGAAGCTCTACCTTTTCAACGGCAGGTCCGTCGCTCACGATCAGGGTAACGGTCGTACCTATTTCCTGCTCCATTCCCTCCTGAGGCGAGCAGTCTATAACATAACCCTTAGCAACCTCAGCACTGTTTACCCTTGCTATATAACAGCTGAAATATCTGTCTTCAAGCTTCTTTACAGCCTCCTGTTCGGTATAGTTCTTAACCTTTGGAATCTGCATGGTCGTACTCTTACTGTTTATAACAAGCTTTATTGTTGCATTCTCCTTAACCTGCTTCGATCCCGCCTCGGGATCCTGGGAAAGCACAATATTCATGGGCTTATCCGCCTGATATTCGGCAGATATTTCATATTTGAATTTATAGCTTTTATCAGCCTGTATCTCATCATACATCTGTCCTACAAACTGCGGAACATCAACATCCTTTGCTTCATTTGCTTTCATGCTGTTGCTGACAAGCATATAAATCATTATTCCTATGGCAGCAACGACCAAAACAGACATTACAGCCGTTACCCACTTTACAACCGTCTTTGACACACTTCCGGTAAGCTCATCATAGCTGTCGTAATCATCATCATAAGCCGGCTCCGGAGAAGCCGAAGAAGTCTTATTTATGGAATCTACATATCTTGTGGGAGTTTCGTCCACAAAATAACTATACCTGAATTTTATTGAAGGATTATGTCTGAATATCTCGATAGCCTCAAGCATCTCTCCTGCGGACGCATATCTCTGAGCCGGATCCTTCCGCATTGCCTTGAGCGTGATCTCCTCAATACCTTCCGGTATATTTTCGTTTATTTTACGGAGCGGCTCGGGGTCATTCTGCATTTGCATAATAGCGACAGAAACCGCACTATCCGCTTCAAACGGGAGCTTTCCCGTAAGCATTTCGTAAAGCATTACACCGACCGCATATATATCCGCCTTGCCGTCAATGTTATCATCGCCTCTTGCCTGCTCGGGTGCGATATAATGAACGGATCCGATAGCTTTATCCGTCATTGTTCGTGTTACGTTATCGGAAAAATGTGCTATACCAAAATCCGTAACCTTTATTGTTCCGTCCTGAAGAAGCATTATATTCTGCGGCTTCATATCCCTGTGAACAATGCCCTTTTCATGTGCGTGCCGCATAGCCTGCAATATCTGAACGGTAAAATGGACAGCTTCTTTCCATGGGATAACGTGCTGATGTTCAATATATTCTTTAAGGGTTATACCGTCAATGTACTCCATTACGATATACTGTATCTTATCCCCGAAACTTACGTCATTTACCTTGACGATATTCGGGTGTGACAAAACAGCAATAGCCTTACTCTCATTTTTAAATCTCCTGATAAATTCACTGTTATTTGAAAATTCATCCTTGAGAATCTTTATAGCCACCGTGGTATCGTCTATGTTATCATGTGCCTTATATACCATAGCCATACCGCCGACACCGATAAGCTCCTGTATTTCGTACCGACCGTCAAGCCTTTTTCCTGTGTATTTATCCTTATCCATCTCTGAAATCCCTCCAAGCTTTTTAATCCGCAATAACGGCAACGGTAATATTATCACTGCCGCCGAGTTCTTTTGCAGTTTCTATCAGTTTGTCCGTCAATTCCTCGGATTTATATTCCCTTACAAATTCAAGCAGCCTGTCATCGGTTATATAATTCGACATTCCGTCCGTACAGATAATCAGGCTTGCACCGTCTTCAAATTCAACGGTATTGTAATCCGTCCTGAGTTCAGGCTCTGTGCCGAGAGCCCTTGTTATGATATTTCTTCTCGGGTGTTGTCTTGCCTGTTCACGTGTTATCTGTCCTATATCAACAAGCTGCTGCACAACGGAATGATCCGTTGTTATCTGACGCACACCCTCATCACTGCATATATATGCCCTGCTGTCACCTGCATGAATTATATGTGCCCTCCTCTTTTTAACAACGGCACAGACCACGGTTGTTCCCATACCGTCCAGTCCGGAAACATGAACAGCCATATCATAAACCGCCTTATTCGCATATTCAGCCGCAAGCTGCAGCAAGTTGCGTATTTCATCAGGGGACATATCGCTGTCATAGCCGCTTATTAATGATTCGGATATATTCTCTGCTGCAACACGGCTTGCTATACTTCCGCCATGTGCCCCTCCCATTCCGTCACAAACAACCGCCCATACGGCTCCGTCAGGAAAAGTACCCGTCAAGCAGTAATCCTGGTTTGAGCTTCTTTTCAAACCTACATCACTTTTTGAATATATCTCCATTTTGATCTCCCCTTTATCCATCAGCGGTATTCAGACCTTTCATAATAGCTATGACATCAGGTATGCCCGGAAACCTTCCGCCTCAACTGTCCGCATGAGGCATTAATATCGCTGCCGAGTGTTCTTCGCACCGTTGCGGTAATTCCCGACCTTGCCAGTACGCTTATGAAGGACTCTATTCTGTCCTTTTTGCTTTTTTTGTATCCTGTTCCCTTGACCGCATTAACAGGAATAAGATTGACATGGGCTATTATTCCTCTAAGTCTTTCTCCAAGCTCCGAGGCACAACTGTCACTGTCATTTACACCGTGTATCATCGCATATTCAAAGGATATTCTCCTCCCTGTCTGTCTGCAATAATAACGGCAGGCGTCGAGCAGACTTCCTATATCATATCTCCTGTTTATCGGCATAGTCCTGCTTCTTATTTCATCATTCGGTGCATGAAGTGACACCGAAAGCGTAAGCTGAAGCTTCAAATCCGCAAGCTCATATATCCTCGGCACTATCCCGCAGGTTGAAAGGGATATATGCCTCATCCCTATATTCATACCGTTCTCATCGGTGACAAGCCTTAAAAACCGTATGACATTATCAAAATTATCAAGCGGCTCGCCCATTCCCATAAGAACGACATTGGATATACGTATGCTGTTATCCTTTTGTTCTGTCTGAAGCTGTGCTAACATTTCCGAGGCAGTCAGATTTCTTGAAAACCCGCTCTTTCCTGTTGCACAGAAAGTACAACCCATTTTACAACCGACCTGAGTGGATATACAGCTCGTATATCCGTGGTGATACCTCATAAGAACAGATTCAACACATTCCCCATCGGCAAAGGAAAATAAATACTTCCTTGTATCATCATAAGACGAAATCAACTTTTTTTCAATAGCCGCATGAGATATATAGCAGTTTTCACTAAGTTTTTGGCGTAATTTTTGAGAAATATTGGTCATTTTGTCAAAGGAATTTACGCCCTCATGCAGCCATTTAAAGATTTGCATTGCTCTGTACCCGGGTTCCCCAAGCTCACCGAGCATATCCTCAAGCTCACTCGGATACATGGATTTTATATCTGTCTGCATACAGGTCACTTCCTCTTTACCGCACCAATAAAGAAGCCGTCCGTTCCGTTTATATGCGGAAACAACGTAAGCTCATTATCAGGCTCGTCAATTCCTCTCGCAATGCCGTCGGGGACAGCAAGTGCATACGGCTCAAATTCATCATGATCTTTGAGAAATTTTCGTATATTCATGCCGTTTTCGGCAGGATTGAGGGTGCAGGTCGAATATATCAATATGCCTCCCCTTTTAACAAAACAGGCACAATTACACAGTATAAGATACTGCAAATCGGGCAAACTGTCAAGTCCTAAATCATTTTTATATCTAAGTTCCGGTTTTCTCCTTATTATTCCGAGACCCGAACACGGCACATCACAAAGAACCCTGTCCGCAATCGGAAAATCATTATATGTTGAGCTGTCGGCAGCAACGGTTCGTATAATATCAATCCCAAGCCTCTCTGCCCCTTGTCTTACAAGCCTCAGCCTGTTTTCATACATATCGCAGGAAATAATATTTCCGATGTTCCCCATATACTGGGCTATTGTAAAGGCTTTTCCTCCCGGTGCAGAACAGGCATCAATAACAGTATTGCCCGGCTTTGCACCTAATAATCGACAACAAAGCTGCGAAGCCGGATCCTGCACATGAAAAAGTCCCTCCGAATACTGTCCGATATTTTCTATCGAGCCTGTTTCTTTCAGCATAATACAATCATCAATAATCCCCGAGGCTTCCGACTTAATATGTCTGCTGCGTAACGATAAAATCAACTTATCACTGTCTGTTTTCAGCGTATTTACCCTCGCCGCAATCGGCGGTCTGCCCTCAAGAGAAGAAAGTATTCCCTCGGTTATATCATCTCCGTAGCTATCCCTCCACAATTTAATTATATTTTCGGGGCAGGAATATTTTATTGATAAATACTTGTTCTTACCTTTACGCCTGTTCGGAAGAGACAACCCGTCAGACCTTGAAGCACACCTCAGAACACCGTTTGCATAACCCGAGGCATTGTAAAGGTTATTTTCTTTACATAGCTTCACGCTTTCATTTACAGCTGCCGAATGCGGCACACTGTCCATAAAAAACAACTGATAAAGCCCCATACGCAGTATTACGAGCATTTCCTTATCAAGCTTATTTATAGGTTTTTCCGAAAATCGGGATAAATTATAATCAAGCAAAAGCTTTTTTTCAAGTACCCCGTAAAACAACACGGAAGTAAATGCCTTGTCACGCATATCCGCTCTATTTTCGGAAAGCACAACATTAAGAGTTATATTTGAATATGCCTGTTCATTCTCAACCCGCATAAGAGCCTCAAATGCAAGCTGCCTTGACGATTTTGACATTATCTGCTCCTTATGAAAATCTCAGGTTTTTCGGATTGCTTTCATGCAGTCCGTTTATAAATTCCTGTGCAGTCATTTTTCTTTTTCCCTCGGGCTGGATTTCAATTATCTCAATCGCACCCTCACCACAGGCTACAATCAGAGGATTCAGTGAAATCACCTCTCCCGGCTCTCCGCTTTCCTTTGAAACAAGCGTCCTGTGCAGCTTAACCTTTTTACCGTTAATTTGTGCGGCTGCACCCGGCCACGAGTTAAGACCTCTTATCCGGTTATGCACATCCCGTGCTTTTTCAGTAAAATCTATAACCGACATATCCTTTGTAAGCATTTTAGCATATGATGATTTACTGTCATCCTGTTTTTCTCTTACAAGTGTACCCTCCAATGCACAGTGTACTACCTTTACTATAAGCTCCGCCCCCGCCTGTGAAAGTCTGTCGTGAAGCTCATCAGCGGTTTCGTTTTCACCTATTTCAACCTCTGTTTTCATAAGCATATCGCCCGTATCGAGTCCGACATCCATATACATTGCCGTGACTCCGGTTTTAGTCCTGCCGTCAATTATCGCTGTCTGTATCGGTGAAGCTCCTCTGTATTCGGGTAGAAGTGAAGCGTGTACATTTATACAGCCGTACTTGGGAAATTCAATTATTTCCTTTGGAAGTATCTGACCGTATGCGGCAACCACTATCATTTCCGGTTCAAGCTCCTTTAATATATCAAGAGCCTTACCGTCCCTCAGAGTGGTTGGCTGATAAACCTTAAGACCGTTTTCGATTGCCGCCGTCTTTACGGGCGGAGGTGTCAGGGTAAGCTTTCTTCCCTTCGGTTTATCAGGCTGCGAAAATACCCCTACAATTTCATTTCCGTCAGCCACAAGAGCCTTCAGACACGGAACAGCAAAATCGGGAGTACCCATAAACACTATTTTCATATTATCCCCCGTCCCCTTAATCCTTAAGCTCCGAAGGGTCTATCTTTCTTATAATGTGTTCCTTGAAAAGAATACCGTCAAGATGGTCATTTTCGTGGCATATTGCCTTTGCAAGAAGTCCCTCGGCATTGAGAGTAAATTTATCTCCGCACCTGTTATATGCAATTACTGTCACATACATAGGACGCACGGTTATACCAAATTCGCCCGGGCATGAAAGACATCCCTCGCTGCCCTCCTGCTTTCCCTTTGTCTTGACTATTTTCGGATTTATAAATTCCAGCTTTCCGTCGCCGATATCTATTACAAAAATCCTGCGGAGTATTCCCACCTGCGGTGCGGCAAGACCGACTCCCTCACCATTAATCATGGTTTCATACATATCATCGAGCAGCGTTGCAAGCTTTTCGTCAAACTTTTCTACCGGGCGGCATACCTTTGTCAAAATCGGGTCGCCCTCTTTTACAATATTTCTTAAAGCCATAACATCCTCCATATCATCCGCACCGTATTGTGCATATATTTTTAATTCTATATAATGCTGTCGGGGTCTATATCAGCATATACGGAAACCTCCGAATACTGTCTGTTATTTCCGAGTTCAATAAGGAGTCCCGACATCATTTCACGAAATCTTTTACAGTTTTTGAATTTTATAATTATCCTGTACCGATATTTGCCGCCGATTTTTGATATGGCTGCCGGTGACGGCCCCATAACACGCAGCGGAAGCTCGGAATAAATTTCTTTTGCGACAGCCTTTAGTCTTTCCGTGAAATAATCCGCCGCATCATGCGTTTTTTGCCTGTCCTGCGAGGAAAAGGCAACAACACCTATATCCGCAAACGGCGGATACAGCATTGCACGTCTTAATACTATTTCAGCCTTGAAAAATTCATCATAATTCTGTGCGGCGGCAAATTCTATTATAGGGTTCTGCGGTTCATAGGTCTGAATTATCGCCCTGCCCTCGAGTCCGCCTCTGCCGGAGCGTCCTACAACCTGAGTGAGAAGTGAAAACGTACGCTCATAGCTCCTGAAATCATCCCCATGCAGCATACTGTCCGCAGACAAAACCCCCACGAGCGTAACATTCGGGAAATCAAGCCCCTTTGCTACCATCTGTGTGCCAAGCATTATATCATACTCACCGTTACGGAAATCACCAATTTTTTTCTCATAAGCATATCTTTGCATGGTGGAATCCGTATCAAGCCGCAGTATCCGTGCATTCGGGAAAAATCCCCTCAGTTCCTGCTCCGCCCTTTGCGTTCCCGCTCCCGAATATCTGAGCTTATCGGAACCGCAGGAAGGACATTTATCGGGTGCGGGTATGCTGTATCCGCAGTAGTGACACATAAGTCTGTTATTAGCACTGTGAAATGTTAGTGATATCGAGCAGTTCGGGCATGATATCACCTCATTGCATGAGCGGCAGGCAACAAAAGTATTATGCCCCCTGCGGTTAAGAAGTATTATTGACTGGTGACCGTATTTCAGATTATCGTCAATCGCTTCAAGCAGAACCGAGCTGTAGCCGGAATTATTCCCCTGCTCACGCTCTATATTCATATCCGCTGTTATAACGTGAGGCAGTCTTGCATTTCCGTAACGTCTGTCAAGTCTGCTCAGAAGATATCTTCCGTTTTGTGCATAGTAGCAGCTTTCCACCGATGGTGTCGCAGATGATAAGACAAGCGGACATTTATTGATAAGGCACCTGTATTTTGCAAGCTCCCTTGCGTGGAATCTCGGTGCCGCAGATGATTTATAGCTGTACTCCTGCTCCTCATCCATAACTATAAGACCTATATTTTCCATAGGTGCAAATATTGCCGAACGTGTCCCTACCGCAATATTTGCCTGACCGTTTTTAACCCTTTTCCATTCCTCAAGTCTTTTCCCAAGGGATAAACCGCTGTGGAATATTGCTATACGTTTTCCGTATCTTGCGGTAAACTTTGACAAAAGCTGCGGTGTCAAGGCAATTTCGGGAACCATGCATATTATTCCCCTGCCGTCCTCGTTTACCCTGTCGATAAGCTTCATAAAAACCGAGGTCTTGCCGCTTCCCGTTATTCCGTAAAGCAGCGACACGGACGGTTTTCCGCTTTTATATTGCTCTAACAAATCATTGTAGGATTGCTCCTGCTGACTTGTAAGGATTATATTTTCCCCAGCTGTTTCAGCTTCCGTTAAAGGTTCGGTTTTCGGCGGCTCGGCGTCAAAATATTCACATATCCCCCTTTTTACGAGATTATCCGGTACGGAAATACCGACTCCCGTAAAATAGCATATTTCCTTGACCGAAGCTTCTCCTACATCCGTCAGTACCCTGAGTACCTCCTCCTGTGAGGGGGTATATTTTCTCTCCGGTATTTCTCCCTTAAGCCTTATCATCCTTACGGTGACATCAGAAATGCGTTTCTTTATAGTTTCGGTTTTATTTATTATTCCTTTCTCAACAAGGCAGTCAAGTATACCCTCGTCATTTATGGAAAGTGCCTTCAACAGCAAATCCTGTCTTACAGGCTTTTTTCGGGCAAGCAGATATTCAACAACACCTATTTCCTCCGGACTGAGGAGAAAACCCGATATATCCGCATCCTTATCCGCACTATAGCTGTATGTAAGCATGACGGACAGACCTGTCGGCAGCATAGCTTTAAACGCATCAAAATATGTGCAGTAGCAATGCTCCTTCATAAATTCGCCGAGAGACAGCATCTCCGCCGACAATACAGGCTCCCTGTCTATAAGCTGAGATATTTCTTTCAGTCCCGATATATCTCCGGTTTCATAAAGATGCATTACAATTCCCTGCCTGAGTCCGTGTCCGAAGCTTACCTTCACACGGCAGCCCTCAAGGAGCCTTCCGGACATTTCTTCGGGAACAGCATAATTGTAAAGTCTGTCATAGCTGTAACCCGTTTTTTCAACAGCTACAGCAGCAGCTAAAAATTTCTCATTCATTTATATCCGGTTCAAGAATTGAATATTTGTGATTTTTAAATTCCTCTACTGCAACAATAACAGGCTTATCACATACTTTGCCCTTATCGTTCTGCATATCATCGGTTATCTCTCTTGCTCTTTTTGCAACGGCTATTGCAAGTGAATATTTACTCATCTTACCCGCAAAAATATCATCTACCGAAGGTCTTGTATAATGTTCATACATAATAAAAACTCCCTTTCCTGATTTATATGTCAAAGCTCAATCTCTGAGATCTGAGCTTTTCCGCCGTTATTATTGCCTTTACATTTTCCACGCAGTCTTCAAGTGCATCATTTACAACCACGTAATCGTAATTCTTTGCAAGTGCAAGTTCTTCCTTTGCCCTTTTCATGCGTTTTTGTATATTTTCCTCTGTTTCCGTTCCCCTGCCGCGGAGTCTTTTTTCAAGAATTTCCATAGACGGAGGCATTATAAAAATACTTATACAGTCCGGCACTGAGTTCTTTACCTTTTCGCAGCCCTGTACTTCTATCTCAAGGATAACATCCTTGCCCTCTTCCCGCCATTCTTCAACAGGTTTTTTTGGGGTACCGTAATAATTTTCGAGATACTGTGCGTATTCTATAAAGCCGTTTTCGGATATCATTTTTTCAAATTGCTCACGCCCGTAAAAATAATATTCTCTGCCGTTCTCTTCCTTTCCTCGTGGTGACCTTGTTGTTGCGGAAATTGAGAGACGTATATTTTCGTCCTTTACAAGCCCGGAAACAACAGTTCCCTTTCCCGCACCGGCAGGCCCCGAGATAACCAGCAAAAGTCCGCTATTTTTCATTTCCTTCTTCCTCCTCGCCGCTGTCCGTACCGCTTATTCTGTGTGCAAGTGTTTCAGCGGAAATTGCCGACAGCACAACATGGTTGCTGTCCGTTACGATAACCGATTTGGTTTTTCTTCCGCAGGTCGCATCAATAAGCATATGCCTTTCCCTTGCACTCTGCACAATTCTCTTGACGGGAGAAGCTTCCGGTGCGACTATCGTTATAACCCTTGCCGCCGAAAGCATATTTCCGTAACCGATATTTATAAGCAGCATATAATCAACTCCAGATATTATTATTGAGCATAACCCGGACAAACGGATATATTATTCGATATTCTGAATTTGCTCTCTGATTTTTTCTATTTCGGATTTGATATCCACAACCTTATGTGCAAGCTCGGCATCGCTGATTTTGGAACCGATCGTATTTGCTTCCCTGTTCATTTCCTGAACTATAAAGTCAAGCTTTCTTCCTATTGCTTCACTTCCCGAAAGCATACACTTAAGTTGGTCTATATGGCTCCTAAGCCTTACCGTCTCCTCGTCAACCGCTGTCTTGTCGGCAAAGATTGCAGCCTCAGTCAGTATTCTCTGAGGATCGGCGGTCCCGTCGTCGAGTATTTCATTCAGTCTTGCAAACAGCTTATTTCGGTATTCCTCGACCATCTGCGGATATCTCTGTTCTATGCGGCACACCAATCCGATTATGGTATCACACCTTTCAAGCACATCCTCCTTAAGCTTTTTGCCTTCACGCTCACGCATTGCAACAAATGCCTCAAGTGCCTGCTTACCTGCCTGCTCAACTATCTCACACAGCTTCTCCTCATCCTCCGGAGCCTTGTGTACCGTGAAAATATCGCCGTATTTTGCGACAAGCGAAACCGTTATATCATCCGTCAGCCCATATTTATCGCGAAGCTCTCTCAACGCATTAATATATCCTGCTGCAAGCGAATGGTTAAGACTCACCTCTGCGGCGACCTCATCATCTGCTTCTATTGATACAAAAACATCAATTTTTCCTCTTGTAACATATTTTGAAATCAGATTTTTTATCCTTTCCTCTATAAAGCCACAGCCTCTCGGTGTGCGGCACTGAAGCTCGAAAAACCTGTGATTTACGGACTTAATTTCAAATACGATTCTTCTTCCCTCAACAACACCCTCAAATCTGCCATAGCCTGTCATACTTTTTATCATAACAAACCATCTTTCACCATTAAATTCAAGCATAATATGCCTGTCAACAATATATTTTACCAATTTTTAAGCCTGTTTGTCAACCGCATATATATCACTTAATTTGTGTCACAGTTCCGAGTGTATGCAACGGACTTCCGCCAATCGGACATCCGGCTATGTATCAATAAACTGACATACATTGATTATCCTGAGCAATTACAATATCCCTATCGCATACCGTCTTATTCATCTGAAATATACGCTTATTTCTTTCATTCTTGCCTTTTGGTCAACATGGAACGGGCAGCGTTTATTGCAATGCGAACAGCCTATACAATCATCGGCATTCCTTGTAAGCGTCTTATAATGGTCAACAGCAAGGAGATCGCCAACCAATGCAAGGTCGTAATATTTATTGATAAGACCTATGTTAAGACCGGCAGGACACGGCTCGCAATGGTTACAATAAACGCAGCGACCCTTTGATTCCTCGGGTGTAAGCTCAGAAATAATTGAATAATCACGCTCTTCCTCTGATGCTTCAAGATACGAAAGACTCTGCTTTAGCTGCTCCACATTTGCCGCTCCCGGGAGAACCGTAATAACTCCGGGTTTATCAAGAGCATATTGAATACATTGTGAGGTAGTAAGTGCCTTGCCGAACGGTGACTGTCTTTCATCAAGCAGCTGTCCTCCGTTATACGGCTTCATTACGGATATGCCTACTCCCTCCTTTTCGCAGCGGCGGTACAGAAGTTGTCTTTCACTGTCCGAGCCAATAGCATAATCGCCTTTTCCGTAATCGTACATGGGATTTATGGAAAACATAAGCATATCAATAATATTCCTGTCAAGAACATGATGTACAATTTCGGGGTTATGTGAAGAAAGTCCGATATGACGGATAACCCCCTGTGCTTTCATATCAAGCACATATTGTAATGCTCCGCTTTTTTCATAAGCATTTACATCCGTCATTTCATCAAGACAATGTATAAAACCAAAGTCAATATAATCTGTTTTCAGACTATTGAGCTGCCAATCTATCGAGCGTTTGATTTGTTCAAGATTAGTTGTCCATCCGTATTCACCTGTCGTATAATTTGCACCGAAATGTATCTGTAAATATATCTTTTCCCTACAATCAGTCAATGCCTTGCCGTAAGCCGGAAAGCAGCCTGCGTGACCAGCCGCAAGGTCAAAATAATTAACTCCGTTTTCCACCGCATAACGAACGGTTTCTATAATGTTTTTTTCCGAATGCTCACCAATAACAGACGAACCCATGCCTATAATGCCTATCTTCTCCCCACCGTGGGGTAATGTACGGTATTTCACAAAAATATCCCCTTTTCATATAATTTTTTATTTTTTCAGGACGTGTTCACTCATATAAGTAAATTATACCCCACGGAAATATAAATAGCAAATACTTATTGCCATTAATTTGCAATATTGATAATATCCAACCCCTCGTATATTTTTCAGATATATAAACTGCTTTGTCCGCCTGTTGATTTATATACTTATATCTTATTGTTTAATCAACACACGGAATAACAAATATCAGCCTGATTCGGATTTTTATTATAAAATAAAAATTAATGTCAAAAATAATATAAAACAAAATTATGTAATATTATACTTAAATTTGATATAAAAAATTTTTTCCCATATTCAATCCGTAATTATCGGTAATAATAATTTTGAGGGGGTGAAATTATCAGAAAATTTTTTAAAAATCTGACGGCATATATTGCCGCTTTATCAATGCTTACCCTCGGTATCGGCAGTGCCGCAGCTTATCTCACTCCCGATGAGCTTTCCGTAAGTCCCGACAGTGAAATAAGCTTCTGCTCTTTTCCTATTTCCGTAAAATATGATACTGCCGATGCGGCATCGGATATTTCCGCCGAAAACACGGCAAGTGCCAGAATCATGCTATTCGGTTCGGTTCCCGTCAAAGAGGTAAACGTTAATTTTACTCAGAGAAAAAACGTAACACTCGGCGGTGAACCTTTCGGAATAAGGCTGTACACCGACGGACTTGTCGTTGCACAGACATCGGATGTCCCCACTGCGGGGGGAAATAAAAATCCCGCCGCCGATGCAGGAATTTGCAGCGGAGATGTTATTACCTCGGTTGAGGGAAAAAAACTTGAAACAAACGAACAGCTCATGGATATTGTTGAAACAAGCGGAGGAAATCCGATAAGTATAACCGGCTGCCGTGACGGAAAAAGCTATACGACAAAAATAACACCTGTTCGTGATGTTCAGCTGAAAAGCTACCGCATAGGTCTTTGGGTGCGTGACAGTTGTGCCGGAATAGGAACGGTAACCTTTACCGACAAGGAAACCGGCACATTTGCGGGGCTCGGCCATGGTATAAGCGACAGTGAAAGCGGGAGCATAATGCCTCTCGCCGAAGGGGATATTGTCTTTGCAAATATAGCCTCTGTAGAAAAAAGCACAGGCGGATATCCCGGGTCGCTTTCGGGATTTTTCACGGATAACCGTGCAATCGGCAAAATAAGTGCAAATGCGGAATGCGGAATTTTCGGAAAGCTGAACGGTAACGCTTTTTGTCAGGGAGAGGATATTCCCGTTGCATTCCGACAGGAGGTTGTCAGGGGTAAAGCACAGGTATGCACAACCATTTCAGGAAATACTCCCGAATATTATGATATAGAAATAGAGGATATAAGTTATAATAATGTCAATATTACCAAAAATATGGTAATTAAAATAACGGATACGGAACTCCTTAAGAAAACAGGCGGTATCGTACAGGGTATGAGCGGAAGTCCGATTATTCAGAACGGAAGACTTGTCGGAGCCGTTACTCATGTATTTATAAATGACCCTTCCCACGGATACGCTATTTTTGCGGAAAATATGACAGATTTCAACAACACTTTTGTACAAAAGGAAACAAATTAACAGCCGTAATTTTGGCAAATCAATAAAATTTTTAATTTTTAAAAAATCCCTCAAATAAACTCTTGCCAAATATGGTAAATTATGGTAATATAATATCATCAAAAAAATTAACGGGGGATTAAACCATGAAAGATCAATTTAAAATTTTGATTACGGAAAAAGAAGAGCAATTTGAATCGGAAAGACCGGAGCTTTTTAAGGAAAGAGGATTTATTCCGGAATTTTGTGCAAAAGACGGTATAAATGTTATGGAAAAAATAAAGGAATTTCAGCCGGATATTGTTTTGATGGATATGTTTATGAGTAATATTGACGGCGTGGGTGTTATCCGTCAGGTCAGGAAAGAGAGCAATTCCGTCCGACCGGTATTTGTATTGATTTCCTGCTATGACAGTCCTATGCTCGAACATGAGGCACTTTGTGCGGGGGCTGCATATTTCGTAATAAAGCCGTACCGCTGCGAGGATCTTCTTGAGCGTATTTCAGATCTTCTGAGCTATTGTTCCTCCGGCAGCAGTACAAACGCAGACGGCGAAATTATCAGCATAAACAAAGAACTGGAAATAACCATCACGGATATCCTGCACCAGATCGGTGTTCCCGCCCATATCAAGGGTTATCATTATCTCAGGGACTCTATCATGATGTGTGTAAACCGCCCCGAAATTATCAATGCTGTCACCAAGGAATTATATCCTTCCGTTGCCAAAAAATATGAGACAACCTCATCACGTGTCGAACGTGCAATCCGTCACGCTATAGAGGTTGCCTGGGACAGAGGGGATGTGGATGTTCTCAATTCTTATTTCGGCTATACCATCCACAACGGCAGAGGCAAGCCTACAAACAGCGAATTTATTGCCATGATTTCCGACCGCCTGCGTCTGCATAACAAAAGAACAGCATAACAGAGCAGCACTCTTGCTTTTTCGGCAGGAGTGCTGCTTAATATCTTTCCCCCACCTCAAGGGCGGGAGCTTATCGCAACCGCAGAGAAATATTTTCATATAATTTTCGAGATAAGCAATATGTTATTTTATCTCAAATGAATCTTGAATACCTTTGTAAAGATCTTTAGTTGCAACCGCAATATCTTTTGACACTTTGATTAAAGTTTTTGGATAATCCCTTACTTTTTTCACTATTGTCGGATCATATATTGACGCTAAGAGTAATTGACAGTTATAGGAACGACATCTTTTTTTAGCAAAAATAATATCTGCTATCCACCATATACCGAAACCGCCCCACGTACACAATTTTAATAATCCCTTTAACAACTCACCATTTCCGAGATAAAAGTGATCCACTCCAAAAAAACCCGGAAAGATAGATAATGCAAGTAAAGTTCCGGGTTTTTTAAAAGGAATACCACTCATAACAGACTCAAATCCGGCAGATGCATTTCTTAAAGCTTCCCTGACCTGAGTTTCAGAATATTTGTTATTAGGAAACAAATATTTTCTGTTTTCATCCAGAAACTTAAGTACCTTTTTTTCTTCCATTGCAATTCACCTCATGTGAAAAATAATTCATCGTTTACCTGTCATAATGGCATTTTAATGATACTAAAAATAATATCATTTCTCAATATCCCGATTCAAAAACACAGTAATTATCTCATTCTTTTTTATACCAACCGCAGCCCTGTCTTTCCGACGGGTAGTAATGAGTGCCGTAGTGATTGCAATAACCTCTACCGTTGCTGTCTTTGTTTCTTGCTTCATAATACACACAATCCGAGCAATTGCCGCCACAGAATTTTCCCTGCGGGATTTTTACTGCTTTTTCAACTTTTGTTTCCATTTTTAAATATCACCTTTCATTTTAATTTTTTATCAATTCTATACCTTCATGTGAAAGTATCAACTGATCATGTATAATTTCTGCTTTCCAAACTATCATTTCTTTATTCGGAAAAACAATAGGAAAATAAAGCATTTTTTGAGGTACAGCGTTTAAAATTTCTGTAATATACCTTTTGTCTGCCTCGGAAAGCTCTTTTCCATGCGGAAAATGTGTATGAAAAATTCCGCAAAACTCAATATCGGCGTTTATCCAGTTTTCTATTTTTTTATTTAACCGGTTAATATCCGGTACATATCGATCAGGAAAATCGTGATTAATCCCCTTATCAAATAAAAAATCTACTACTAAGCCATTTTGACTGCCAAGTATTCCCCCCGTTTCCGGCGGAACATCAGGACAAGTACATAATATTTCGTTGAAAATCTCTCTCAGAAGCTTCAACCTTTGATTCCCCCAATTCGTATAAATACCCTACCTTTACAGTATAAAATATTTATTGAATCCAAAATTACGATAATCCTTAAACAACATTGTCATCTTTAAATATATTATAATACTCATTTCGAGTTTTGTCAACTCATTTCGTGGATTTTATTTTAAATTTATTATGTTATATTTATTATTATCTTTGGGATGTGATAACATGGAATTTGGAAATAAACTTAAAATACTTATAGAGGAAAATAATATAACACAAAAAAATCTTGCGGCAAAATTAAATATTGCACCATCAACAATAAGCAGCTATGTTCAAAATACGCGTGAACCCGACTTTGACACACTGAAAAAAATAGCATTATACTTTGATGTCAGTATCGATTATCTTCTTGGTATGACACGTAAAAGCATGGATGAAAGTAAAGAGAGCGAATTGCTGCGTATTTTCCGCTCAATGACAAACGAGCAAAGGGAAATTTTTATTGAACAGGGAAAAGCTTTCCTAAAATCAAATGCCAAACGTAAAAAATCTAATTAGTCAAAAAAAATGTAAGCCGTATACAACAGCTTACATGCATTTCTTTGGATTTCAAATTTCTCCCCTGAGCACAGCATAAATCTCATAGTCATATATTTTTCCGTTTTTGAATATCGCCTTTCGCAATGTTCCCTCATGTCGGAATCCTGCGGTTTCCAATGCTGTTCCCACCATTTTATGGGCAGATAACGGATGTGCACTTATCCTGACAATATCAAACTTTTCAAATGCCTCCCTGCATATCCGGGCTATGACAGCCGAACCGATATTCTTCCCTCTGTACTGCCTTGCAAGCCAGACGGAAATTTCTGCGGATTTCTGAAAATCACCGCTTCCCAGTATAACATCCGCTCCGCCGATGGCATGACCATCAATAACAACTGCCCTGCATATCTGCTTTTCTTCACTGTTAAGTAACCTCTCCTTTATATATTCAAAGGCGAATGCGTTATCCATCGGGTACGGAAGATTTTCACACATATTTTCCGCAAGTTCAGGGTCATCTGTTGCTTTCAAAAAATCATTAAGATAAGTAAGATCCCATTTTTTCAATTCAAATTCCATTTCTGCACCTCTTAACTAAAACATCAAATACAGCATCTTGCAAAACTGATTTTAAATTGCCGATACTAAAGCTGTAATCCGATAATTTGTTTCTTTTTGTAATTGCATAAAATAAGTTTATATGTTAAAATCTAAATCAGATCCGATAACAGTCATGGGTATAGTATAACACAGACTTTTCAATAAAATCAAGCAAATTTATACAATGCCCCAAAAATGCAAAAATTGCCTTTAAAAAAATTAAGACTTAATTTACATTTGCTTTACAGCAAAAACATAATATATTTTTATCCTACCATTATAATGATATCAAGAAAACTAAGAACGGGAGATACCGATATGAAAAACAAAAAATTCGGCAACCTTATGATTGCACTTTTATGTACATCGCTTGCAAGCAGTCTTCTTATTTCCGGCTGCAATGACGCTGAAAAAAAGGATACCTCCGAAACATCCTCAAAAACAACCGATTCCTCCGACAGCAGCAATGAAATCGTAGAGCTTTCCTATAATGAAGGTACAGCAACTAAAATCACCCTCAACGGAGATTCGGTATCAGTGAGCGGAAATGGTGCAAAAGCGGATAAAAGCACCGTGACAATTAATGATAAGGGTACGTATATCGTAAGCGGTAATCTGAAAAATGGTCAGATTATTATTGATGCCGGAGAAGACGATACCGTCAATATCATTTTGAATAATGCAGATATCCACTTTTCGGACGGTCCTGCCATATATGCCCCGAAATGCTCCGAAACCGTCATTTCTCTTGAAAAAGGAACGACCAACAGTATTTCCGATGACGGAGTATATACAGGCTCGGACAGTGATGACAGTGAGGTTCCCAATGCGGCACTTTATATACAGGATAACCTCACCATTCTCGGCGGCGGCACTCTTAATGTCACAGCCGACAGGAATAACGGTATAACCGCAAAGGATACCCTCAGTATAAAAAGCGGAACGATCAATGTAACCTCGGAGCATCACGGAATATCCGGAAAGGATAACCTTAATGTCAGCGGAGGAAATATAACCGTAGAAAGCCGTGACGGTGACGGTATGCGTTCAAACTACAACAAAACCGAAGATGAAACAATGGGAAATGTCATCATAGAAAATGCGACTATCAGTATTAAAGCCGCAAATGACGGTATACAGGCTGAAAGAGTACTTACCGTAAAAAGCGGTGATATCACCGTAACAACAGGAAACGGTGCTTCTGATGCGGCTTCATCGGCAAACTCTGACACAACCGACAGTATGAAAGCACTCAAGGCGGGCACTGCCGTAAATATAGACGGCGGAAATATCATCGTTGATGCGTATAACGATTCAGTACACAGCAACGGAGATGTTACCGTAACAAACGGTACTCTTGTGTTCAAAAGCGGAGATGATGCATTCCATGCGGACAATAACCTCAATATAAGCGGAGGAAATATAACCGTTGAGCAGTCACATGAAGGTCTTGAAGCGGATAATATCAATATTTCCGGCGGTACGGTAGATCTTACGGCGGATGATGACGGAGTAAACTGCTCGGGCGGCAACGACTTCAGCGGTCTTGGAGGAATGGACGGCGGCCGCGGATTCGGACGAAAAATTCCTCAGAATTTTGAGCAAACCAACGATACTTCGGATACATCAACCGGTACTTTGAAAATAAGCGGAGGTACTATATATGTCAATGCACAGGGCGATGGTCTTGACAGCAACGGCAATCTTGAAATTTCAGGCGGTACAGTTGTAATCAACGGAACAACCCAAAGCGGAAACGGAATACTTGACCATGACGGAAGCTGTACCCTCACAGGCGGCACTCTTATAGGTGCAGGTACTTCTGATATGCTTGAAATGCCCTCCGCAAACGGTCAGAATATTGCAACTGTACTTTTTGAACAAAAGCAGTCCGCCGGAACATCCGTATATCTTACCGACAACAGCGGAAAGGTTCTTGCTGCTATGTCTCCTGTCAAGGAATTCGGCTGCATTGTATTCAGCACTGCCGATCTTAAAACAGGCGAAACCTATAAGGTATATACAGGCGGCACAGTAACGGGCGACAATGTACAAGGATATTACACTAAGCCGGAGGTAACATCGGAGGGAACGCTTTATTCCACCTTTACAATATCCGAAACTCTGACGTATGCCAATTCAAGCGGAAATACCACATACAACGGCGGTATGGGCAACTTCGGCGGCAAGGGCGGCAGAGGAGGCTTCGGCAGAATGAACGGACAACAGCCGGACACCCCGCCTGACGCAGCGGGCGGGCAACAGTCCGGTACAATGCCTGACACAACAGACGGTCAACAGCCTGTCCCACCGAACGGCACGGACAGTCAGCAGCCCACCCCTCCAAACGGTACGGACGGTAGGCAGCCTGCCCCTCCCGGCGAAATACAACAGAGTGGTTTGCAGAATAACAATCAGTCAATATAAAAAATGAGGGCTGTCACGCTAAGTGATTTGCCCTCATTTTATTTCAAATACGGTTATAATTTAATTACTCATTAATTCGGAAGAATACTTTTTCTTTAACCATTTTATTAATAAAAAAATAAGTATATCAACAACTATCATACCGAAAATACCGGTAATTATGCCCTTATTTTCAAAATCCTCCGCTATTTCATGGGCGTTATCAGGATTTACTCTTATGGTTATTGTATCTCCCTCGCCTGCGTTATGAAACGATTCCAATTTTATTTCCGATGTGTATTCCTGCGAGTTATAGGTATATTCGATCGTGCCGTACCTCACAAACGAAGTGCTATTTATTGAGCTTTTCCTTCTGATGCCGTTTTCCTCTCTGACGAAAACCGAGGTTATCTTAGCGTCCACACTTACATAATCCTTATCGGCAATCGTATCGGCAACCACTTTTATAACGAATATCAGTATAATAGCCGATACAACAGCAAACAAACCCTTAATCCCATTAATACTTTCTTCGGTGATTTAATTCTGATAACCATATTTCATATTCCTTTCCAAAAAACGATTTTATCATCATGTAATACGCACATTTTACATTGAGATCAGAATAAAACGCAAACAGAAATCCATCCACATACCCGAATACCGGGTATGTGAATGATATTTTGTGTTATACTGTCCCGTCCTTGTTTTCCGAAATATCGAATATGTCAGGTGACATCAATTATTACTTTGCTACAATATTGACAAGCTTTCCTTTGACATAAATCTCTTTTACAATATTCTTTCCGTCAATAAAGCTCTGTACTTTTTCACTCTGCTTAGCTTTCTCCAAGGCTCCGGTCTGATCTATATTCGCATCTACGGTTATCTTGTCACGAACCTTTCCGTTTACCTGTACAACTATCTCCACAGTAGATTCAACACATTTGCTTTCGTCATATTCGGGCCACTTCTGCTGAGCTGCAAAACCGTTTCCGAGCTTGCCCTTTTCCCACACTTCTTCCGCTACATGGGGTGCAAACGGACTGAGAAGTATTGTAAATATCCTCAGTTCCCCCTTTGTAACAGAGCCTGTATTATAAATTTCATTTATAAGCGACATCAACGCTGCCACGGCGGTATTGAACTTCAATATCTCTATATCGTCGCCTACTTTTTTGATTGCCTTATTTATCGGTGCCTCAAGCTCGGGACGTATTCCCTCGTCGTCAGTCATGACATTGAGGAAATTATAAAATCTCTCAACAAGACGGCGGCATCCCTTTATGCTGTCTGAGCTCCACGGTGCGGCATTTTCAAAATCGCCGAGGAACATTTCAAACAGACGCATTGTATCTGCACCGTATTCCTCTACTATTTCATCGGGATTAACAATGTTTCCTCTTGACTTAGCCATCTTCTCTCCGTTTTCACCGAGAATCATACCGTGGCTCGTTCTTTTTGCATACGGCTCGGGTGTGGGTACAACACCGATATCATACAAAAACTTATGCCAGAAACGGCTGTAAAGCAAATGAAGTGTCGTATGCTCCATACCGCCGTTATACCAGTCAACAGGTGACCAATATTCAAGTGCTTCCTTTGAAGCAAGTGCCTTGTCGTTGTGCGGATCCATATATCTGAGGAAATACCACGAAGATCCCGCCCACTGCGGCATTGTATCCGTTTCCCTCTTGGCATCTCCACCGCATTTCGGGCATTTTGTATTTACCCAATCTGTCATTTTCGCAAGCGGTGACTCCCCGGTATCGGTCGGCTCATATGATTCAACCTCCGGCAGTTCAAGCGGAAGCTCACTCTCGTCAATGGCGACCGCACCGCAGCACGGACAATGCACAATCGGAATAGGCTCGCCCCAATAACGCTGACGTGCAAATACCCAATCACGGAGCTTATAATTAACCTTTGCCCTGCCTATGCCCTGTTCCTCAAGCTTTTCGGTTATTTTCTTCTTTGCTTCTTCAACACTGAGTCCATCGAGGTAATCGGAATTTGTCAGTACTCCGGTTGCACAATCGGTAAATGCGGCTTTCTGTACATCCTCTCCGCCCTTTACTACCTCAATAATCGGAAGATTGAATTTCTTTGCAAAATCCCAGTCACGGGTATCATGTGCCGGAACAGCCATAATAGCACCTGTGCCATAGGAAACAAGAACATAGTCTGAAATAAATATAGGTATCTGCTTTCCGTTTACGGGATTTATTGCTTCAACACCGTCTATCCTTACACCTGTTTTATCCTTTGCGACCTCTGTACGCTCAAAATCCGACTTCTTAGCCGCCTCCGCTTGATACCTGCGTATCTCGTCCATATTACCTATGACACCGGAAAGCTTTTCTATAATCGGGTGTTCGGGAGAAATAACCATATAGGTAGCACCGAAAAGCGTATCGGGACGGGTTGTATATACCGTAAGGATATCACCTGTTGTAGTTTTGAAATCAACCTCTGCACCTGTGGAACGTCCTATCCAGTTTTTCTGCTGTGCCTTCACTCTGTCGGGATAATTGACAAGATCAAGGTCATTTATCAGTCTTTCCGCATATGCCGTAATTTTCAGCATCCACTGAGATTTTACTTTTCTTATAACCTCACTTCCGCAGCGTTCGCATACTCCGTCAACGACTTCTTCATTTGCAAGAACGCATTTACAGCCCGTACACCAGTTCACAGCCATTTCTTTTTTATATGCAAGACCGTGCTTGAAAAGCTGCAAGAATATCCACTGTGTCCATTTATAATAGGACGGGTCGGTCGTATTTATTTCCCTGCTCCAATCAAAGGAAATACCGAGTGACTGAAGCTGATTTTTAAAGCGTGCTATATTCTTCTTTGTAACTTCTTTCGGGTGTACATGATTTTTAATTGCAAAATTTTCGGTAGGAAGTCCGAAAGCATCCCAGCCTATCGGATACAGAACATTATATCCCTGCATCCTGCGTTTTCTTGCTACTATATCGAGTGCGGTATATGAACGCGGGTGTCCTACATGAAGTCCCTTTCCCGAAGGATAGGGAAATTCTATAAGAGCATAATACTTAGGTCTTGTCGAATTTGCCTCGGCATGATAAATACCTGCATCCTCCCATTTTTTCTGCCATACCGGCTCGATTTTTTTGTGGTCGTATCTCATTTCTGTCCTCTCCTTTATATTACCCCTTACATTGCTGTCGGGAACAGCATTTCAAGCGGCATTTCTTCAATATCGGATATATCAATTTTTTCTCCGTCCTGCCATAGTCGTTCAAGGTCGTAATATTTACGTCCCTCGTCCGAAAATACATGAACAACAACATCAACATAATCAAGAAGTATCCATGAATCCGAGCGATAGCCCTCAATATGGCTCACGCTTATTCCCTCATTGTCAAGTCTGTATTCAACCTCGTCTGCAAGCGAACGGACATGGGTATTTGATGTACCCGTTGCTACGACAAAATAGTCCGCAATAGAGGAAATATCCCTAATTTTTATCACGCTTACGTCAAGACCCTTTAATCTTAGCAGTGCCTTGACAGCAAGTCTTGCTGTTTCCAAAGATGTCATTTTAACCCTCATTTCTGTTTATTTTTTTCGTTTGACTTTATAAATGCCAATTCATTATATCCCTCAAAGGTATCCGGTGCAATGGTAAGCTTTCTTTCGGCAAGATCCGCTATGGTAAATCCCATTCCCTCAAGGACTGCATTATCAAGCCCCCTGTCTGCGACCTTCCGCATTTTATCGACACCGTCATAATCCCTTTCTGCCGAGGTGAAATCGGCGACAAAGATAACCTTTTCAAGAAGGCTCATTCCTGCTCTTCCCGTAGTATGGTATCTTATCGCATTGATTATATCCTCATCATCAATTCCAAGCTCCACCTGAATAAAAGCACTTCCCGATATAGCGTGCCAAAGCTTATGGCTTGTTCTTTCAAGCTCGCTAAGCTCTATGCCTGCACGTGCAATAAGCTCCATTTGCTCCTGCTCGGGGGTTTCCTTTGTTGCATCATGCAGTATTCCCGCTATCTCAGCCTTTTCTACATCCGCACCGTATTTTTCCGCAAGACGCACAGCCTCTTTTGCAACGTTTTTTGAGTGCTTGAAGCGTGCACCCTTCATACGTCTGCTTATTATTTCCTCATAATCCTTAACAGTCATCAAATCACTTCCGACAATCAACTTTTTATCAACACAAACTATTATACCAGTATATTCCGTCCGTTTCAAGCACAACGAAATTTTTTTAGTGCAGACCGCTCTATCTGACATGGTAATTACTGCTCATGCCGAATGATAAAACCAAACATATTGAACTGAAATCATCAACATTTTCTCCGCTGTTACGCATCTGTTCAACAATATTACATATTGAACTCATACTTACAAACGTCATGTAAATGCCGTTCGGTTCACTGAACAATCCGCTTTCCAGTACTCTGAAAATTGAATCCTTTATCATACTGTATGAATAAATCTGCGTTTTGTAAAATTCTTCTTTTAATCCTCCGCTGCCATAATTTATGGCTACAATATCCTGCGAGCTTATTTCAAAAATATCTTCCGCACAAATTTCGGGTATAAACAAATAAAGCTCATCCGAAAGGTCGGCATCCTTGATCAGTTTTTGGAGCCGCTGTAAATCATACACATCATAATCATTTTTCTTATAGCACTTTTCCGCCAGCTTACAGGCAATAACCACCTTATCATAAATATCATTTTCGGTGTATGGGTACGGAATAGTTGTTTCCTCCTCCTGTTTCAGAATAACAAACTGCTTTTCGGATTTAAACGATTTATTATTCCAGCCCTTTGCTATTTCTTCTACCGACTTGCTGAGTTCTTCACATTTAAGATTATTTATCCTGACTTCTCCCACCGTTTCTCCGGCACCGGTATTTGCGGCATATATCTTTACATAACAAAGCTTCTGATTGCCTATTCTTTTTGCAATATCATCTTTGAGAATTTCCCAGTATTTGTAAGCACCCGAATCCTCCCTGTCTTCCTCAGAAGCCATTCCGCATATATTTCCGATATATGCCTTCCATTTATGAGTATTTCCAAGAAATTTACTTTCAAAACTTTCGGGGTTCTCACCCGTGCAAAATTTTATCAAAGCATCCATAAGCCCGAATATAAAGCTTCCATCTGCCATTCCCAGTGCAGCATTGGCATCCGGACCCATTCCCACACATATCTCGGACATTCCCATGTCCCACAAAGGGGAATTGACCCGATATCCGAGGGAAACCATCTTCTCATCTATGCTTAATATCTGCGGTTCCACACTGAAATCAAAATCAGGAATAACAAGTTTATTTTTACTTCTGTAAGCTTTATATTCACTAAAGTAACGTACATGATTATCAATGATTTTATCAATAATTATATCATAGTTTTCATTTTTTCTCTCCATTATAATTTTATCCTTTCTCATTTATTTTACCGATACAGTTTGTTTTTCCCGATATAATTTTCCACTGCCTTCGGCACAAGACCGGATATTCTCCTGCCCTCTCTGATTTTTCGCCTTATCTCTGTTGAAGATACGGTCATGACAGATATATCAAGTATCTCGGTTTTTGCACCCTGTTCTTTCAGATATTCAGCCTGCTTATGCAGTGCTTCAATATTCTCACCCTCCCTCGGTACTGTGCAAATCACGGCAAGTCGGAAAATTATTTCGGGATGCATCCATGTGTGAACAGACATAAACATATCCGCACCTGTAATAAGAAAAAACTCATCTTCCTCATACTTTTCCGACAATTCCTCAAGCGTTCTGTATGTGTAGCTTGCACCCTGCCTTTTTATCTCTATATCGCTTATTTCTGCTTTTTCGTTACCCTCAAAGGCAAGTCTGCACATTTCAAGCCTTTGCTCGGGTGTAACGGAATTATCCTTTTCCTTAAACGGCGAAACATATGCAGGAATTATAATCGCCCTGTCAAGTCCTAAGTTATCCTTAAAAGTATTAACAAGCTGTATGTGACCGTTATGAATGGGATTGAAGCTCCCACCGAATATTGCAGTTTTCATAATAAGTAACCTCGGATAATTTCAATATGAAATCATTTTTTACGTTTTCTTTTTGCCGAGGGCAATTCTATCTTCGGTTCCTTTGTATTTCGTCTGAAAAGAACAAATTTTGAGCCGATAATCTGAACAACATCACTCTGTGTTTCGGCAGCAATCTGCTCCGCAGCTTCCCTCGGAGAAATATCCGACGTTTCAAGCACCTTTCCCTTTATAAGCTCACGTGCGGTCAGGGCATCATCAGCCTGTTTGATTATCTGCTCACTCATTCCGCCCTTTCCGAGCATAAGTATTGTGTCTTCATTTGTTGCAAGCGAGCGAAGAAACGCCCTTTGTTTACTTGTAAGCATTTATTACTCCCCTTATTTTTCGCTGAATTTCTTTAAAAGCTGTTCACTAAGGTTACGCAAAGCCCTTCCTCTGTGACTCATAGCATCCTTTTGATTATCCGTAAGCTCGGCAAAGGTTTTATTACCCTCCACAAAGAAAATCGGGTCATAGCCAAAGCCGTTTGTTCCTCTCGGAGCATAGCCTATATAGCCATCACATTTGCCGAAAGCAAATATTTTCTCTCCATCGGGAAAACAACAGCATATCACACATTCAAAATGTGCACTTCTGTCTGTTTTTCCGGAATCCGCAAGCTCCTTTGTAAGCTTACCGATTTTTCCCTCATCGGTATCGGCATACCGTGCGGAATATACCCCCGGTCTGCCGCCGAGTGCATCCACTGTCAGCCCCGAATCATCGGCAATGGCAGGCATACCTGTCTTTTTCATTGCAGCCGTTGCCTTGATCTCCGCATTTTCTTTGAACGTTTCACCTGTTTCCTCAACATCGTCAAGTTCAATATTAATCTCGGCTGCGGTCACGGCATTTATGCCGAGCGGCTTGAGCATTCTTTTCAGTTCTTCTGTCTTTTTTTCATTATTTGAGGCAATTACAAAAGTCATATTATTTCCCTCTTTCCAAAAATATCCGTAAGCCTATTGACAGATCAATCAGTATCTCCCTTTTTCCATCTTTCGAGCCAATCGTCATCATCATTCTGTTCGGTCGGCTCCGTACTCCAATTATATTTCTGCTTTGCTCTGTTTCTTCTTTCCTCGGAACGTTTCTTCTGTTCTTCCCTTCTACGCCTGGTTTCAGCCTCGGCTTCTGCACGGGCTGCCTCCTTTTCTTCCTCTGTTTTCTCCCCTTTTTCAAGCTCGGCTTGCCTTTCCGCCTCTGCCTCGGCGTCAATCTGTGCCCATATATCGGCAGTTGCGGGTACGGATTTTTCTTCCGCATTTTCTATATCTTCCTGTTTTGTATCTTCCGCTTCCCGACCTGCTTCCTCAATCGCTTCCTTCATGTCATCATCACTGAACAATGCCCTTGCAAATTCTTTCGGGTCAAACGGCTGCAAATCATCAATCTGCTCTCCGACTCCGATATATTTTACGGGAACATTCAGTTCCTCCCTTATAGCAAGAACAACTCCGCCCTTTGCCGTGCCGTCAAGCTTTGTAAGTACTATGCCGGTTATTCCTGCGGCATTTTTAAATTCCTTTGTCTGATTAACAGCATTCTGTCCGGTTGTTGCATCAAGCACAAGAAGTACCTCTTTGGCAGAATCCGGAAGTTCCCTATCTATAATCCTGTTGATTTTTGCAAGCTCGTCCATAAGATTTTTCTTATTGTGGAGTCTGCCCGCCGTATCAGCTATAATTATATCACTTCCCCTTGCCTTTGCCGAGGATATTGCGTCGAATACAACTGCCGCCGGATCCGAACCCTCATTCTGCCTTATAATATCCGCTCCGCTTCTGTCCGCCCATATTTTAAGCTGATCTATTGCGGCGGCACGGAATGTATCGGCGGCGGCAAGAGTAACTCTCTTTCCTTCACGGACAAAACCTGCCGCAAGCTTGCCTATTGTTGTTGTTTTTCCGACACCGTTTACTCCTATTACAAGTATTATTGACGGTTTGGTGCTTATATCAAGCGTATTGCCGCCCTCAAGCATTTCAGTTATTACATCCTCAAGCAGTCTGCGTATTTCCGTCGGATCCGTTATACCCTCACTTTTAACACGCTTTCTCAGCTCGTCGCATATTTTTTCGGCAGTATACATACCGACGTCACCCATTACAAGCAGCTCTTCAAGCTCCTCAAAAAGCTCATCGTCAATCTTTGTAAAGGACTTGAGAAGCTTATCAATTCTCCCGAAAAGTGCGTCACGGGTTTTTCTGAGTCCGTTTTTAATTTTTTCAAACAATCCCATAATCAATTCCTCCAATCCGATTCTTTCTGTACACAAAGGAAAGTATGCGGTATTTTATGCTTTCATTCCAAGCTTTTGTTCTATTTCGCTTGCCTTAAGCTCAAGAAGCTTTGATATTCCCTGATCCTGCATTGTAACACCATACAGAACATCAGCTTCCTCCATAGTTCCACGTCTGTGGGTAATACATATAAACTGAGTTTTATCATTCATCCTGCGTAAATATTCCGCAAATCGGTATACATTAACATCATCAAGTGCGGCCTCTATCTCATCCATCACACAAAACGGTGCCGGTCTTACCTTCATTATGGCAAAATATAACGCTATTGCGACAAGTGCCTTTTCTCCTCCGGAAAGCAGTTCTATGTGCGACACTATTTTCCCCGGCGGTTCAACGGATATTTCTATTCCCGTGGTAAGGACATTTTCCGGATCCGATAATGAAAGGGACGCCTTTCCTCCTCCGAAAAGCTCTACAAAGGTTTCGGAAAAATTCTTATTTATCTGATTGAACCTGTCGATAAATATTTCCCTCATCTGCTTTGTAAGGTCATTTATAAGGTGCAGAAGCTCATTTCTTGATTTTTCCACATCACCTGTCTGAACGCTGAGAAATTCATAACGCTCACTTACCTCCTTATATTCCTCTATTGCGGAAACATTGACAGTACCTAAAGACTTGATTTTCTGTTTGAGTTCGTTAAGTCTTCGCTGAGCCTTTGACGGGTCATCAATCTTCACCGCAGTTTCCTCAGCCTCACGTCTGGTAAGGTTATATTCCTCCCAAAGCTTATTTACCGTATCGTCATATTGCTTCTGAAGATTTACACGTCTTTCCTCAAGTCTTGCAATTTCACCGCTTACAGCTTCTCTTTCCGTCTGCTTTTCACGCTCTTTTTGCCTTAGCTGCACGGATTTCTGTTCAAACATAAGTTTCTCGGATGTAAAAGACTCAATCCCGCTTCTCTTATCCGAGGCAATTTTCTTAAGCTCATCAGCCTCATTTTCAAGTTTCTCTATTCTTTCCAGCAATTCCTTGTTTTTTTCTTCGAGTGCAGTGATTTCCGCCTTATCCGAAATTATCCTGTCCTCAGCTGTATTTTTTCTTGAAAGTGCATTTTCTATCTCCAACCTTGCGGCTGCTATATCTTTTTCGGTCGTAAGTATTCCAAGCTTTATCTGCTGCAGCCTTTCGCTGAGGTCTTCCCTTTTTCTCACAAGCTCATCCTTTGAGCCTGTAAGTGAACTTGCTCTTTCCTCATTTTCGGAAATTTTCTTTTGGTAGGCATCAAGCTTATTTCTTGCTCTTTCCATTGCATTTGTAAGCTCATTCATTTTTGATACCGAGTTTTCTCTCTCTTTTTTAGCTTCCCCAAGAGCTGTCCTTGTAGAGTCAAGCTCGGTCTGTCTGCTCCTTATTTCGGCTTCAAGCTTTATTTTATCCCCCTGGGAGATCGAAAGCTGTTCGGACAGCTCATCTGACTTTTTCTCAAGCTGTTCTATAACCTCAGCTTCAGCTTTAAGCTTTGCCGAAAGTTCGTCCGCCTGTTTTAAGGTCTGTGCAGACTGCTTTTTAAGTTTTTCTATTTCCCCGGCTCTGCCTAAAAGTCCCGCATTCTTCAAAAGTGAACCGCCTGTCAGGGAACCTCCGGCATTAACCACCTGACCGTCAAGCGTTACTATACGGAAACGATATCCGTATTTTTTTGCAATATCCACAGCCCTGTCGAGGTTATCCGCAACGACCGTTCTTCCGAGGAGATTCAGAAGTATGCCCCTGTAACAATCATCACAGGTACAAAGCTCTGCGGCAATACCTACAAAACCCTCACAGGCTTCAAGTCCCGATTCGCTTAGTTCTCTGCCCTTTATTGAGGACATAGGGAGAAATGTAGCACGTCCACCGTCATGCTGCTTCAGGTATGCTATAGCTCTTTTTGCATCGCTGTCATTTTCTGTTACGATATTCTGCATTGCCGCACCGAGTGCAATTTCTATTGCCGTATTATACTCGGGTCGGGTCTTTATTACTCTTGAAACGGGACCGCATATTCCGCTGAGTGTACCCTTTTTCGCTTCACGCATTATTATCTTGACACTGTGTGCAAAGCCCTCAAGGTTTCTTTCCAGATCCTCAAGCATCCTTGCCTTTCCCAATATCTGCTGTGCAGAAAGATACATCTTATCGGTCTTTTCCTTGAGTTCCGCATATTCTCCACGCTTTGCAGTTATTTTCTCCTGAACCTTATCCCTGTCCCTCAGAATATCTGCGGCATTGTTTTCGCAGTCCGTTTTCATTTCCCCATAATCGGAAATTATATTTTCAAGTGTTGCTATCTGTGAATTTTTTGCCTTTATTGTATTTTCCAGTACTTCGGTACGCTCTGTAAGCTCGTTTATCGATGAGGATGAGGTCATATACTCAATTTTTGCATCCGATGCCTTTCCCGCAAGCTCGGCAAGCTCCGAATTTATCTGAGCAATTTTATCCGCCGAAGCACTTTCGCCTGTTTTCAGCTTTAAAAGCTCCTCCGTATATTTCTTTTCCTCAATCCTTTGCTGTGATAATGCAGTGTTAAGCTCCCCGGTTTTCTTATTTCTTTCTTCTATCTCAGCCTTAAGCTCTTCGCCGGATTTTGAAAGCTCCGCTATATCATTCCGTATCCTTTCCGCTGTTTCCTCATTATGTCTGATATCATTTCTGAGGACATTGGCTTCCGAACGCTTCTCTGAAGATTTTTCCTCTTTTTCCGATATATTTTGCCTCAGTTCCTCAATTTTTATCGTAAGACCGTTTTGTTTGCTGTAGCTTTCCTCTATTTCCTTTGCTATTGTCTCAATTGCACCCTCAATGTCATTATACTGTGCATTTGCAACAGCAAGTTTATCCTCCTGCTCCCTTACCGCTGCCGCTGATTTATCGAGCGTACGCAGCCACAGAGCAATCTCAAGTCCGCGTTTTTCCTCATCATATGCTATAAACGACTTTGCCTTTTCGGATTGTATCCTCAGCGGCTCAACTCTGCCCTCAAGCTCCGAAAGTATATCTCTGAGACGAACAAGGTTTTCCTCCGCTTTCGCAAGCCTGCGTTCCGCTTCCGATTTTTTGTATCGGAATTTTGAAATACCTGCCGCTTCCTCAAAAATTTCTCTCCTGTCCTCACCCTTAGTTGCAACGACAGAATCAATTTTTCCCTGTCCTATCATGGAATACCCATCGCGGCCCAGTCCGGTATCCATAAATAATTCGTGTATGTCCTGAAGCCTTACTGCCGTATTATTTATAAGATATTCACTGTTCCCCGAACGGTAATATCTTCTTGTTATTGCCACTTCGTCGCCGTCATATTGAAGCTGTCTGTCTCTATTTTCAAATGAAAGAGTTACCTGTGCATAGCCTGTCTTTTTTCTCTGCTTTGTTCCGTTAAAAATGACATCCTCCATTTTTGAACAGCGGAGCGTCTTAGCCGACTGCTCACCGAGTACCCAACGTATGGCATCACTTATATTGCTCTTTCCGCTTCCGTTCGGACCGACTACTGCGGTAATTCCCTCGGTAAAATTCAATTTTGTCTTATCGGGAAAAGTTTTAAACCCCTGTAACTCCAATGCCTTTAATCGCACTTTCTCACCCTATATCCTTAATTTTAATTTCATACCTGCCGAGCAGGCTGTCCTGTTTCACCTTTGCCGTAATACCAATATCGGCAAGTGCCTTGATATTATTCCTGTTATTTCCTATAAATTTTGAAACGGATGCGGGATTTACAAAAAACTCAATTGTCCCGCCTGTAATTTTATTTTCATTAAGAAGCTCTGCCGCATTATTGTACATTATTCTGCTCTCACAAAGCTCACGGAATGCCGGATGAAATGCCCCTCCGACCATTCCCCCACGCAGACTCGGACTGTCATGCAGACCAAGACGGATAACGGAAATATTCCTGTCCTCAAAGTAAAGCAGTAATTCCGCACAGAGGGAAACGGCTGATTCAAGCTCCTGCGGCTTATACATACCGCTCATATACAAATCATACAGTTCCGTATTTTTCATAACCACAGTAGGGTATATACGCATTGTTGTCGGTTTCAGTTCTGCAAGCCTTTCTGCCGTTGCAATATCCGTATTCCTGTCGCTGCCGTAAAGCCCTGTCATCATCTGCAAGCCAAGCTCAAAATCAAATTCATGTATAAGACCGGATGCCGTTAATACATCCTCCGCAGTATGTCCCCGCTTATTCAGCATAAGCACCCTGTCATCCATACTTTGTGCCCCAAGCTCTATTGATGTAACACCGCTCTCTTTCAGAATATCCAAAATTTCCCTGTCGATTGCATCGGGACGTGTAGACAGCCTTATGCCGTAAAACTCACCGCTTTTTACAAACGGTGTTGCAGCATTCAGAAGCTCTTTCATATACTCCCTGTCAATTGCCGTAAAGCTCCCCCCGAAAAACGCAATCTCTGCATTCCGGGTTTTCTCTCCAAGACTTCTGCGGGCAATCTCTACAGCCTCAAGCACATCATTACCATGCGGCTGACTGCTCTGTCCCGTTATCCTTTTCTGATTACAGAATGTACATTGATGCGGGCAGCCGTTATGAGGCACAAATATAGCAACATTTGAATGTTTCAGACCTTTTCACCTCTTTAATAAGCAATGCAAAACGTTATGTCAATATCCCATAAGCTTCAATGCTTCTCTTGCCGCCTGCTGCTCCGCTTCTTTCTTACTTCTTCCGCCGCCTTTGCCTATAACATTGTTGTTAAGATGTACCTCAACGGAAAAATGCTTATCATGGTCGGGACCTTCCTCACCCACAAGGACATATTCCAGATGCTCCTCCGGATTTTTCTGAATTATTTCCTGTAGTGTAGTTTTATAATCCTTAAAAGCTTTCGGCTTCTGATTTTTTATTTCAGGTTCAACGAACCTCAGAATGAATTTTCTTGCTTCATCCATTCCGCCATCGAGGTAAATTGATGCAATTATTGCCTCGAAGGCATCCGCAAGAATTGAGGGTCTTTCGTGACCCTTAAGGTTTCTTTCGCCCTTTGAAAGTCTTAAGTAATTACCGACGCCAAGCTCCGCCGAAAAGCGGCAGAGACTTTTTTCACATACAAGAGATGCACGCAGCTTACTTAAATCACCTTCGGGAAGCTTCGGGCAATTTCTGTAAATATAATCCGATACAACTATACTCAGAACGGAATCACCGAGAAACTCAAGACGTTCGTTGCTTTTTGCTCCGTTCCTTGCCTCATTTGCATAGGATGAATGTGTCAGAGCATTTTCAAGATATGATATATTTTTATAGGTATATCCTATTGCTTTTTCAAGTTCTTTCATTTCTTACTCCTCTTTTATTTTAATTTCCGAAATCTTCTTTTCCATTATCTCTATTGCTCCCGAAGAAGCAAAATCCGCCGCCGCTCTTATTACGGCTGAAACGGCGACATCATTGGCACTTCCGTGTGTTTTAAGCACGGGCTTTCTTACACCCATAACAACCGCTCCGCCGTATCGGTTATAGTCAAAATATTTCTTAAGCTCGTTCATCTCTTTCTTTACAAGAAGTGCGGCAAGCTTTGTACGCAAATTCTTATAGAATACTCCTTTTATTTTTCCGAAAAGCTCCTTTGCGGCACCCTCATACATTTTGGCTATTATATTTCCCGTAAAACCGTCCGCAACAACAACATCCGCAATACCGCCCGGAATATCCCTTGCCTCTATATTTCCGATAAAATTGATGTCTGCCTCTCTGAGCAGCTTGAATGCTTCATGCCTGAGAGCATCACCCTTATGATCCTCTGTTCCTACATTCGCAAGACCTACCCTCGGATTTTTAACCCCGAGAATACTTTCCATATATACAGAACCCATTATACCGTATTTTCTAAGAGTTTCGGCCATTACATTGACATAAGCTCCTCCGTCTATAAGTATAAACGGTTCCTTTGAGGTCGGCATTATCGGTGCAAAGGCTATACGCTCTATACCGTTTATTTCCTTGACATATCGGTGTGAGCCTAAAACCAATGCTCCGCTGTTTCCCGCACTTACAAATGCATCCGCTTTTCCGCCGGCCACAAGACGTAGTCCCTCTGCCATAGAACTGTTCTTCTTTCCCCTGAATACCTCTCTCGGGTCGTCCTCCATAGTTATCGCACTTTCCGCTTCAAATATGTCAAATGCAGAAATATCAAGTCCGTTATTTTCTGCACATTTTTCTATTTCGGCCTTATTTCCGACCATCGCAACTTCCGCATCAGGATTTTCCTTTAATGAAAGAATACATCCCTTGATAATCTCAAGCGGTGCATTATCCCCTCCGAATGCATCAACCAATATTTTCACAAAACCAACCCCTCAATAATAAAACTCCTGCCGAATACCCGATTATATATTTTCAAGTATACTGTTAAGACATTCAAGTGACCTTTTTGCATATTCCCCCGCTCTTTCCTTCTTATCCCTTATATGTTTTTCAAGCGGAGGAAGTATCCCCAAATTTGCACCCATCGGCTGAAAATCCTTTGCCTGAGAATTTGCTATATAATCACTCAATGCACCTATCATCGTTACCCTCGGAAGAATTACCGATTCTCTTTTTTCTATCCGTCTTGCCGCATTTATTCCGGCAACAAGACCCGAAGCTGCCGATTCCATATACCCTTCAACCCCTGTCATCTGACCGGCAAAAAACATATCAGGATTTTCCCTCACCGAAAAATCCGCATTGAGTATCCTCGGAGAATCAAGAAATGTATTCCTGTGCATCACACCGTAGCGGACATATTCCGCATTTTTCAGTGCCGGTATCAAACCGAAAACTCTTTTCTGTTCGGGAAATTTAAGATTTGTCTGGAAACCCACAAGGTTATACATACTTTTTTCCGAATTTTCCGTTCTGAGCTGTAGAACCGCCCACGGTCTGTGTCCCGTCCTCGGGTCACGCAGACCTACAGGCTTCATCGGTCCGAAACGCAGTGTATCAAGTCCTCTTTGTGCAAGTATCTCAACCGGCATACATCCCTCATAAACCTTGGGATTCATAACGTCAACATCATGTCTCGGCACCCTTTCGGCAGTCACCAGAGCGGTATGGAATAACTCATACTGTTCTTTATTCATGGGACAGTTAATATATGCATCGTCCTCTCCCCTGTCATATCGTGAAGCTGTGAATGCATTATCCATATCTATGCTTTCCGCTGTTATCACCGGTGCGGCAGCATCAAAAAAATGAAGTTCTCCGCCGAAAAGCTTATTTATTTTTTCCGCAAGAGCATCACTTGTAAGCGGACCTGTCGCAACAACCGTAACGGCATCCCCGGGAAGTTCCGTAATTTCACATTCAGTAACACTGATAAGCGGATGATTTTTTATTTTTTCCGTAACTCCCTTAGAAAACATATCCCTGTCGACAGCAAGTGCACCGCCTGCGGGAACAGTACATCTGTCGGCAACACTCATCAGCAATGAGCCGAGCATACGCATTTCATGCTTCAAAAGACCTGCCGCACTTTCAATTCTCGCTGCTTTCAGGGAGTTTGAGCATACAAGCTCACAGAAATTATCGCTTTTATGTGCCGGTGTTTTCTTATATGGCTTCATTTCATAGAGCCGCACATTAATTCCTCTTTCGGCAATCTGCCATGCGGCCTCACAGCCTGCAAGACCTGCACCGAAAACATTTATATACATTCTGACACCTCAAATTATAAATCAAAAATATACTCCTCTTAATTTTAGCACAATTTACCGATAATATCAATAAGCAAAAATCATATTGCGACACATATTGTATGATAAATATATACATAGCAATTGACACGCAATATTTTTTTTGATACAATTTAATTGAAAACCATGCTTTCTTCAGGCGGAGGGTCTCCCTCTATGATTACATTTACACAGGACAGGGTGTTATTAATGGACATAAAATTCAAATTTCTCAGCCTGCTTTGTGCTGTTTCGCTTCTGATACCCTTTATTTTCTCAGAATCCCGCAGTAATGCGGATATAGCCGATAAAAGCACAACAAGCGGCTCATATTCATACACCGGCAAAACGTCAGCTACTGCTGTGCCTGTTGAGGACTTGCAGCAATCGGGCAATCCGGGTTATACTCCCCGATATGATTACGGTACCCAAAGCAGCAGATTTCATTATCTTAATGTCTACAATATAATGATAAATAAAAATAATGTTACTGTTTCTCCCGTAGAAATGTACAGTGATTTTACGGACGGTCCTGACTATCGCAGACAGTTTTATGTTCACTGTCGGATTTACAACGGATATGACTATGAAATTTCAGATATAACAGTTGACTGGATGGAAATACATTCGGGTGATACATCAATTTTATATAAATCAAATATAAAATGTGAGAATCTCACTATACAACCACATCAGAGTGCCATATATACCTTTACTTTCGATTATGTTGATATTCCCTACTCCGTAGACCTGAGTGTTGTTGAGTATGAAATATACTCTCATGCCGATGTACACAGAACCGAAGAAGAATTGGAAAACGGGGCATCAATACGTAATCACCTCACTCCGGATCCGAGAAATATCTACATCAACAACTCAAAATCCAATTCCGAAAACTCAATAAATCTGTCTGTTAAAAAAGCATATTATAAGGATGATAAGCTGGTTTTAGACTGTAGTATGTATAACGGTTATAATTTTGATTTAAATAATATCCGTTTGAACTGGGCAAATCTCTATTCAAACGGCGAACTTATCGCACAGGGTAATATCGGAATAATTTATGAGGACAATATAAAAGAACACGGAAGTGTAAGTTGTACAATCAAGTTTGACTATGATTTGCTTGTTCGATATAATGCTGAACTCGTCGAGCCATATTTCAAATACTACTATTCATACAGCTATTAAAATAAAACAGACTTTAAACGGCAGAGGGCGTATCCCCCTGATACGCCCTCTGAATATTAAGAAAGAAATAAACCGTTCACTCCAAAACGGATATATCCGAACTGACTTGTTTTCCTTTGATGGTTATATTATATTATTCAATAAAGAACAGAAAATGGCTCAAAAGTAAACAATCTGTTAAGAAAATTATGCAAAAAATTGCAGGATGACAGATATATCCTAAAAATAGTCCGAGTGACATACTCCCCCACCTATAGAGGTGGGGGCTTCTCGCTCAAGTATGGTAACCCATACAGTATCAACGAGCTAACCCCGTGTGTCCCACGGTTCTTGTTTTAACTTTATGCTAACGCTATTTTCATACCTTCATTTCGTATGTTTATAGCGGCATTTACATCTCTGTTATGATGTGTCTTACAGTAAGGGCAAGTCCATTCTCTGACAGATAAGTCTTTTGTTTCAAAGGTTAATTTTCAAAGTAAACGCAACAAAATCAAAGAAAATGCAACAGGTTGCAA
>X301_European_Hare__coassemble_866_pt1 | contig 57440 bp, 55 predicted proteins | sample X301_European_Hare__metabat2_low_PE_012 | metagenome-assembled genome bin X301_European_Hare
GTCAAGCGTTATTTTTAACAAATTTTCATAATTATTTCATGCGGTTGCCCTGATTAAAAACATAAAGTATGTTGATAGAGGCTCTGATTTATGTTATTATAATAGCGTAACACTTCATTTTTATGCATAAATATCGGACGGTGTAACATGAAAGAAAGAAAAAAAATAAAAATTGCCGTTATCGGCGGCGGTGCGGCAGGACTCACAGCCGCAATAAAATGTGCGGAAAAATTCGGCGGCAGAAATGTTATTATACTTGAAAGACAAATGAATATCGGACAAAAACTGCTCTCAACAGGAAACGGAAGATGCAATATATCGAACAAAAACGTATCTCCCGAGCATTATCACGGTGACAGGAATATTATCAATTCCGTATTGTCCGGATTTTCCTATAAGGCTTCAAAGAAGTTTTTTGCCGGTATGGGGATACTTTTCCGTGAGGACGGTGAGGGTCGTGCATATCCCTACAGCAATCAGGCTTATACCGTACTTGACTGTATGCTTGCACAGCTTGACCGTCTTGGTGTTGCAAGGCTTTGCTCCTTTAAAATTGATTCAATATCAAAAAACTGTGATTTTTTTGATATATCCTCCGTAAATATGACAATCCGTGCCGAATATGTTATTTTTGCCTGCGGCTCTGCCGCTTATCCCTCACTCGGTGCAAATATGAGCGGTTTCGATCTTCTTAAAAATTCAGGAATACCTCAGCCACGGCTGTTCCCTGCCCTCGCTCCCATTGAAACAAAAGAAAAGTACAGCATACTTAAGGGAGTCCGTGCAAAAGGTGTCGTATCTATGTATGCCGACAATAAGCTTATTACGGAAAAACAGGGGGAAATACAATTCAGCGACAAATGGCTTTCGGGTATTTGTGTATTTGATATTTCAAGAACAGTGAACGAATATCTGATTTATAAAAAGGCACATGATATAAAGCTTAGTATTGACCTCATGCCCGAATATGCGGAAAATGACCTATGGATTTATCTGAAAAAGTGCAAGGTACTTTTCTCTGACGAAAAAGCCTCCGCTCTGCTAAGTGGGGCACTTAATAAAAACCTCGCCCATGCGATTGCTTCTTATGCCGGAATACAGGATAAATTGTGTAAAACTCTAAGTGGGAATGATATGAAAGATCTTATTAACGCTGTTAAGGCTTTTACATTTACACCTGTTTATTCCGAAAATTTCAATTCCGCACAGGTATGTGCTGGCGGTTACGGCTCCGACACAGTAAATCCCGAAACGCTTATGTCAAAAAAAACGAATAAGCTTTTTATATGCGGTGAAATGCTCGATGCGGACGGCGAGTGCGGCGGCTTTAATCTCCATTTTGCCTTCGGCAGTGCCATGAAACCCGCAAAGTATATCAAGTGATATGTTAAATAATTTCCGAGGTGCAACATGATAAGAATTAACGGTATTTCTCTTCCACTCGATTATGCAGACGAGGATCTGAAAAAGTATGCGGCTGATTCTCTGAAAATAAACAAAAGCAATATAGAGATAGTAAGCCTTAACAAAAGGAGCATTGACGCAAGAAAGAAAAATAATATACGCTTTGACGCATCACTCAATGTTAAGGTAAGGGGGAATGAAAATTCCATTGCAAAGAAATGCCCTAAAGCGACAATTGTTGAGGAATATAAATATATTCTCCCTGCGTGTAAGGTTCTTGACAAGCCCCCGATAATCATAGGAAGCGGACCCTGCGGTCTGTTTGCCGCACTTATTCTTGCACAGGCAGGACAAAAGCCTATTGTGCTTGAACGCGGCCGTGATGTTGATAACAGAAATAAGGATATAAACAAGTTTTGGTCGGTCGGTGAGCTTGATACATCATCAAATATACAGTTCGGCGAGGGCGGTGCAGGAACCTTTTCCGACGGCAAGCTGAACACGGGTACAAAAGATGTCAGAATAAGAAAAGTGCTTGAGGAATTTGTAAGTCACGGTGCACCCGAGGATATCCTATACCTTGCAAAGCCGCATATTGGCACAGACAGGCTTAAATCTACCGTCAAAAATATCAGGAAAAAAATAATATCCCTCGGCGGGACAGTAATGTTTGAAACAAGGGTTACTGACATAGAAAGCCGCAACGGAAAAATTACCGCCGTAATTGCAGAGCAGAACGGAAATGAAATAAAGCTTTCCTCCGATAATGTAATACTTGCTGTCGGACACAGTGCAAGAGATACATTTGAAATGCTCGTTAAAAATAATATTTCAATGGAGCAAAAGCCGTTTTCCATTGGTGTACGAATTGAACATTTACAGGAAAATATCAATAAGGCTCAATACGGAGAGTTCAGCAATAACATTCATCTTCCTGCGGCCGATTATAAGCTTGCCGTACACCTTGCAAACGGCAGAGGTGTATATACCTTCTGTATGTGTCCGGGCGGCTATGTCGTTGCGGCGGCAAGCGAAAACGGAGGCGTTGTCACAAACGGAATGAGCGAATATGCCCGTGACGGGGTTAATGCAAATTCCGCAGTACTTGTAGGGGTAAAGCCAAAGGATTTCGGAAGTGAGGAAATTCTCGCCGGAGCTGCAATGCAGCGAAAGCTTGAAGAAGCGGCATTTAAGCTTGGCGGAGAAAATTATTTTGCACCTGTGCAGAGAGTCTGTGATTTTCTCGATAAACAACCGTCCGTATCCGTAGGTTCGGTTATTCCGAGCTACAAACCGGGTTATACTATGACAGAGCTTGACGGCTGTCTGCCCGGATTTATTACCGATTCACTGCGTGGGGGTTTATTATTGTTTGACAAAAAGCTTAAAGGTTTTGCAGACGGTGACGCCGTTATGACTGCGGTTGAGAGCAGAAGCTCCTCACCTGTCCGGATACTTCGTAATGAAAAAATGCAGTCTGTTTCTATGGAGGGACTGTACCCCTGCGGAGAGGGTGCCGGATATGCCGGAGGTATCATGTCTGCCGCTGTTGACGGAATAAAGGCGGCGGAGATGATATTGTCGCTCAGTACGCAATAAAAATTTGTCTGACACCTTGTAAAATCAACGGATTTTCAGCACAATTACGGTTACAAAACAAAACGGTCTTAAATGCTTGGAAAACGGCTTGATAACAATAATTATTTATGGTATAATCGAAAAAGAAAAAATAAAATTCAGGGTGTGATAAGATGATAGCCGTTATAGACTACGGTGCAGGCAATCTGCAAAGTGTAATTAAGGCAATGAATTACATAGGCAGCGATTGTATTGTTACAAATAAAAAAGAAGAAATACTTAATTCTGACGGTGCTGTTCTTCCGGGTGTGGGTTCTTTCGGGGATGCTATGGATTGTCTTATAGGTTCCGGTGCCGATGAGGCCGTAAGGGAATTCGTTAAAACAGGAAAGCCGTTTCTCGGAATATGCCTCGGACTCCAGCTTTTATTCGGCGGAAGTGAGGAAAGTCCCGATGCTATTGGTCTTGGTCTTCTCAAAGGAAGCATAACAAGAATACCGAATGACGGCGGCAGACTTAAAATTCCGCATATGGGATGGAATTCTCTCGATATCCGCAAGCATGACGGACTTTTCAAAGGAATTGAGGGAAGTCCTTATGTGTATTTCGTACATTCATATTTCCTTAAGGCTGATGATGAGGGTATTGTATCGTCAAGAACAACCTACGGTACACAGATAGATGCATCCGTCAATTTTGAAAATATATATGCTACGCAGTTTCACCCCGAAAAAAGCGGTAAGGTAGGCTTGCAGATTCTCAATAATTTTGTTTCAATAACAGGGAGGTAAAAATTATGTATGCAAAAAGAATAATTCCCTGTCTTGATGTCAAGGACGGCAGAGTTGTAAAGGGTACGGGATTTGTCAATCTGAGAGATGCGGGCGACCCCGTGGAATGTGCAAAGCTGTATAATCAGGAGGGGGCGGATGAGCTTGTGCTTCTTGATATAACAGCCTCAAGTGATGCGAGAAATATTATAACCGATATTGTACGCAAGGTTGCGGACAGTGTATTTATTCCCTTTACGGTAGGCGGAGGAATAAGGACTGTTGACGATTTTACTGATATACTCAGAGCAGGAGCGGATAAGGTTTCCGTAAATTCCGCAGCGGTACACAGACCCGAAATTATAAACGAGGCGTCTTATAAATTCGGAAGTCAGTGCGTAGTATGTGCTATAGACGCAAAAAGGCGTACAGACGGCAGCGGCTGGGATGTATATATAAACGGCGGCAGAATCAATATGGAAAAGGATGCCGTAAAATGGGCTGTCGAAGCCGAAAAACGAGGTGCGGGAGAAATTCTGCTTACGAGCATGGACTGTGACGGTGTACAGAACGGATATGATATTGAGCTTACAAGAGCGGTTTCCGAAAGCGTTGGTATCCCCGTTATAGCTTCGGGCGGTGCCGGCAAACCGGAACACTTCTATGATGCATTTACCGAGGGCAAGGCTGACGCTGTGCTTGCGGCATCACTGTTTCATTTCGGAACGATATCCATAGGCGGTCTTAAGGAATATCTCGATAACAGAGGTGTTTCCGTAAGAAAGGTATGGTAAGATAATTTACAATAAAAAAAACCAAAAACATATAAAAATTCAACTCCCCACATTACCGGTTGTGGGGAGTTTGTTGTGCTGTATTATATTTTCATTGCTTCAATCTTTTATTTCGAGCTTTGATATAAGACTCGTTCCAAGCACATAAATATTATCGCTGTCGCTGAAACATATCTTTCTGGAATCTGCGTCTGCATCAACGCTTTTAAGCTCCTTGCCCTTAAGATTATATACCGTCACCTTTCCCGACGTGAGAACGGCTATTTTCTCATTGGTATAATCCAACGACAGAACCTTGTCATTTATTGATGTTTCATTGGTTTTCTTTCCATCGCTGCTTATAGTGAATACATCACAGCTGCGGCCGTCTGCATCTGAGGATAATGAAAGCACAGCTCCGTATTCGCTGTCAAACGAATAATTGGTAAGTGTTTTCATATCATATTCAAACGCAGTCTGCTTATTTTTTTCAACATCAATGTAATATGCCGCTTCACTTCCGACAGCAATAACATTGCCGTTATTAAGATATTCAACACTGTAAATAAATGAATCCTCAAACTCATACTTTTGCAGGTAGTTGTCCTGCCCGAAATCGAGTATATAAACAGCGGAAATAAGTCCGCCGTTCCTTGCGGAAACTCCGCCGAGTGCCGCCTTTGTTCCGTCACGGTTTACGGATACGTTATTTACATAATATTCCGCAAATGAATAACTGAATTTCTTTGTATTATCTATTTTATATACACTTAGCTCGGAAAGATAATCACTTCCCTCGGTAAGAAGAGCATATGTTCCGTTTGGTGCCACATCGGCGTCAAATATTTTTTTATCCGTTGTTCCGGAATATATAACACTGTCACGGCTTATAAGCTTATATGCCGTTGCACCGGAATTGAATACAACGGAATATCCGGAGCCCGTTTTTATGATAGGACTTGCAAAGGAATGGTGGGCATTAAGATATTCACCGGCATTTGAATTAAGAACAACAAGAGATGTGTCACTGCAATATACGGGACAGCCGTCCATAACGTCAAAACTTCCGATATCTACGGACATACCGCTGAATCTGACGGGATATCCCCCGCCCTCCGTTTTTCCGAGAAGTTCATACTGAAACCAATGATTTATATTATCGGATGTAAGATTATCAAGATTTGTTAGTGCAAGAACAACAACAACCGATATAAACAGAATAACAAATACTTTTAAAAATTTCTTTGTAAGATTCTGCGGAGGCGGGTCACTGTAACCGTAGTCTTTAAGGGGGGCATCCTCATAGCTTGTATATTCTCTGTTTTTTATATTCCTGGGTGTCGTATATTCATAGCGACCTTTCCTTTTACTCATTTTATCCTGTCCCTTTCTTAAAACCGATATCGTACTCCCAATATCAGTAAAATACTTTATTAAGATATAATCCCACGGGAGGTGCGGTGGGACCTGCAAGTGTACGCTCCCTTGCTTCTATTATTCCCGGTATATCATTCGGGGCTATCTTGCCCTCCGAAACATATATAAGCGTTCCCACTATTATACGAACCATATTATATAAAAATCCGTCCGCACGGATTGTTATGCTTACAAGGTCACCCTCCCTTTTGATTGCAAGACACTCAACCGTTCTGTGAAAATCTCCTTTTTTCCTGTTATTGTCAACAGTACAGAACGATGTAAAATCATGCTTCCCTACAAAATGCTCAGCAGCACTTTTCATTGCCTGCATATCAAGTCTGCACCAATAATGGAGTGCATACCCGTTAAGGAAAGGATTTCTTATATGATTGTTCCATATTTTATACACATACTCCTTACCTTTGCAGGAATACCTTGCATGGAAGCCTTCATCAGCCTCTTTTGCGGATAATACCGCTATACTGTCGGGAAGATAATTATTGACCGCCGCCGGTATTCTCTCAACAGGTATTCTATGCTCGGTCTTAAAGCTTACACAATACATATTCGCATGAACTCCCGTATCGGTTCTGCTACAGCCCTTTATATCGTTTTCCTCACCTGTTACCCTAAAAAGGGCATTCTGGAAAACTTCCTGCACGGAAAGTGCATTTTTCTGAATCTGCCAGCCATGGTAATTTTTTCCGTCATATGCAATTGTAAGTAAAATATTTCTCATAGAAAATCACCGTTATACTACGGCAGGATATGCCATATTGAAGTATATTACCGCACCGAATACTAAAAAAGAGGTAATCGCCGCAAATAAATCCGTAAGTGAAAAGTGCATAATTTTCATTCTTGTCCTTCCATTTCCCCCATTATAACAGCGACATTCCATAGCCATCGCAAGATCTCCGGCACGTCTGAAGGATGAAACAAGCAGAGGTATGAGTACAGGAACAAGTGCCTTTACACGGCGGAAAATATTACCGTTTTCCATGTCTGCTCCTCTCGCCTTCTGTGCATTCATGATTTTGTCCGTTTCCTCAAGCAGTACAGGAATAAAACGCAGTGCTATTGTCATCACCATTGCAATTTCATGCACCCTTACACGAAAAATCTTAAGCGGTTTCATTATCCGCTCAAGTCCGTCCGTGAGGTCTGTCGGGGAGGTCGTATATGTGAGAACGGAACTTACCATCACCATAACGGATATTCTCACGGCAGTAAAAATCGCATTATTTATTCCGCCCCACGTTATTCTGAGAAACTGCCATTGCCAAATCACATCACCGGATCCGTAGAATAAATTAAGTATCCCGGTTAATATTACTATCACAAAAACAGCCTTAAGACTTTTAAGATATTTTACAATGCTTATTTTCGTCATCAAAATTATAACAAGTGAAAACAGACTGATCGTTACAAGTGAAATAAAATTCCGACAAACAAAAATAAATACCAATATCATGAGCAAAAGAAGTATTTTTGCTCTTGCATCCATTCTGTGTATTAAAGATTTTTCGGGCACATACTGCCCGAGCGTTATATCTCTTACCAAACTGCACTTCTCTCCTATAATGATGCTAAGATTTTACGCTGCCTGACCCGCATAGCAAAAAATCATGCTATATTTATTCGGTCATAGACTGACATATATCCGATATTGCTTCATGTCGGGTCATATAACAATTACCGTAATCAAACTAATTACAAAATGATTGCTGAGTATTTCCAAGAGCCGATAATATCTCGTTCAATCCTTGCTCAACCGTCAGGACTGTCGGATCAACATCAATGCCCTCTTTTCTCAGAAGCTGCATAATTTTTGTTATCTGAGGTACTCTGAGTCCGGCTTTTTCAAGCTCTCCGCTTTTTGAAAATACGTTTTTGGTCGTATCAAACATCATTTTTTTCCCATGCGACATAACCAGTATTCTGTCCGCCGTCCTCGCTATATCCTCCATGCTGTGTGATACAAGCAAAACCGTATTATTCCTGATTTTATGATAATCCGCTATCCGACAAAGTAATGCATCCCGTCCGAGCGGATCAAGCCCTGCCGTAGGTTCGTCAAGTATAAGTACATCCGGATCCATGGCTATTACACCTGCTATCGCCGCTCTCCTCTTTTCTCCGCCCGATAATTCAAACGGTGAGCATTCAAGCAACTTTTCATCAATTCCCGTAAACTCGGCCGCCGAATGTACTCTTTTATAAATTTCCGCTTCATCAAGCCCCATATTCCCGGGTCCGAAGGCAATATCCTTATATACCGTTTCTTCAAACAACTGATATTCGGGATACTGAAAAACCATCCCTACCTTAAAGCGGATTTCACGAATTTTTTTAGGCTTTTCCCATATATCCCTGCCGTTTAAATAAATTTTTCCCTCTGTCGGTCTTAGCAAACCGTTAAGAAGCTGTATAAGTGTCGATTTTCCCGAACCTGTATGACCGATTATACCTACAAACTCGCCCTCGTTTATCTCAAAGCTTACATCATCAAGTGCGGTTTTCTCAAATGAAGTGCCTTTACCATATGTAAATCTGATATTTTCAGCTCTGATAACCGACATATTCCTCCTCCGAATCATCCTTTAATAAGTGCAGCTATCGCCTGTACACATTCCTCTTCATTCAGCACACATTCCGGAAGTTCATATCCGCAGCTTTTCAGCCTGTATATAAGCTCCGTTGCCTGCGGGACATCGAGTCTGTGCTTTTTAAGAAGCCCGACCTCCGAAAATACCTTACGGGGTATGCCGTCTGTAAGAATTTTTCCCGAATCCATAACAATAACCCTGTCGGCAAGTACCGCTTCCTCCATATAGTGAGTGATAAGTATTATCGTTATACCCATTTCCTTATTGAGTCGCATAACGGTACCTATCACCTCGTCCCTGCCTTGCGGGTCAAGCATTGCGGTAGGCTCGTCAAGCACTATGCATTCCGGCTCCATTGCTATTATTCCTGCAATTGCCACTCTCTGCTTCTGACCTCCCGAAAGCTTATCCGGTGAATGTGTACGATACTCATACATTCCCACCGCTTTCAGGGCACCATCCACCCTTTCTCTTATTTCTTTCGGCGGAAAGCCTAAATTCTCACACCCGAAAGCAACGTCTTCCTCAACTACTCCCGCTACAATCTGGTTATCCGGATTTTGCAGAACCAAACCTACTTTTTTTCTTATGTCAAAAATACGGTCATCATCCTTTGTATTCATCCCACCTATTATTACATCCCCAAGAGTGGGGACATATATGGCATTAAAATGCTTTGAAAGGGTTGATTTACCCGAGCCGTTATGACCGACCACCGCGACAAATTCTCCTTTTTTTATTGACAGACTTATATTATCAAGTGCATAACTGCTGTTTGTATCGTTTTCGTCATATTGAAAACATACATTTTCAACACGAATAAAATCTTCCATACGGTCGCTCCTGTATTTTACCTGTCACTCTGCCATACAGCCGTACTGCCGCATGGCAAAGTAAGACCGCTTTGTGTCACTCTCAGACCTATTTCCGAGCTTGTGACCTTTCCCCCGAACCTCGGTTTTATCATAACACCTAACAGATATTCCATAACCGAGGGCGAAAGTCCCGTTGTATATGAATTGAGTATAAAAAACTCCGCATCATCGGATAATATCGGAAGGCATAATTCGACAAGAGTGTATAACTGCTCCTCAAGCTTCCAGACTTCTCCCCCGGGTCCCCTGCCGTATGAAGGCGGGTCCATTATTATACCATCGTATTTATTTCCCCTGCGATGCTCACGCTGTACAAATTTTACACAATCGTCCACAAGCCACCTCACGGGTCTGTCGGAAAGACCACTAAGTGCCGCATTCTCCTTTGCCCATTGAACCATACCCTTTGATGCATCAACATGGCAAACACTTGCTCCTGCCTCAAGACAGGCAAGTGTTGCTGCACCCGTATATGCAAACATATTGAGTACCTTGAGCTGTTTTCCCGAAGAGTGTATTTTTTCGGAAACAAAATCCCAGTTCACCGCCTGCTCGGGAAAAATTCCCGTATGCTTGAAACCCATCGGCTTTATTCCGAATGTGAGATTTTTGTAATTTATTGTCCACTGCTGCGGTACCTTCTGATTATATTCCCAGGCTCCGCCTCCGCTTGAACTTCTCCTGTATCGTGCATGAGCCTTTCTCCAGAGCGGATTTTTCCTTTCCGTATGCCATATTATCTGAGGATCCGGGCGGATAAGCACAATATCTCCCCAACGCTCCAAACGCTCACCGTCCGAGCAGTCTATAAGCTCGTAATCTTCCCATTGTGCCTCCCGCATTATCCTGTCCTCCGTTAATTTATTTCTTTACTTCTAAAATTGCTCCCCTGTTGCCCGATGTAACAAGTGAAGCATATCTTGCAAGATATCCTGTGGTTATCTCAGGCTCTCTCGGTGTCCACTCTGCTCGACGCTTTTCAAGCTCCTCATCGCTTAGCTTAACGTTTATCGCATTGGCATTGATATCTATCTCAATTATATCTCCGTCCTTTATAAGTGCAATAGGACCTCCCACTGCTGCCTCGGGCGATACATGACCGATTGCCGCACCTCTTGTCGCTCCCGAAAAACGTCCGTCCGTTATAAGTGCAACCGTGCTTCCGAGTCCGCGTCCCATTATTGCGGATGTAGGGTTGAGCATTTCTCTCATTCCGGGACCGCCCTTGGGACCTTCATAGCGGATAACAACAACATCGCCGTCAACGATTTTTCCTCCGTTGATTGCAGCCATTGCATCCTCCTCGCAGTCAAAAACCTTTGCCGGTCCGGAATGTTTAAGCATTTCCGGTGCTACTGCCGAACGCTTGACAACGCATGAATCCGGTGCAAGATTACCCTTGAGTACGGCAATACCGCCGGTTTTGCTGTAGGGATTATCAGCCGGTCTTATTATATCCGGGTTCTTGTTTTCAACACCCTCTATATTCTCCGCAATAGTTTTTCCTGTAGCCGTTACAATGTCGGTTTTCAGAAGTCCGAGCTTATTTATTTCATTCATAACAGCATAAACCCCGCCTGCTTCATTAAGATCCTCTATATGTGTCGGACCTGCCGGTGCAAGATGACATAAATTAGGTGTATGTGAGCTTATTTCATTTGCAATATCAGGATTAAGCTCTATACCACATTCATGTGCTATAGCAGGCAGATGAAGCATACTGTTTGTGCTGCATCCGAGTGCCATATCCATTGTAAGTGCATTTCTGAATGCATCCTCCGTCATTATATCACGGGGACGTATATTTTTTTCAAGAAGCTCCATAACCTTCATGCCGGTACGCTTTGCAAGCTGTATTCTTTCGGAATAAACAGCCGGTATTGTACCGTTTCCTCTAAGAGCCATACCGAGAACCTCTGTAAGACAGTTCATGGAATTAGCCGTATACATACCCGAGCATGAACCGCAGCTCGGACATACCTTATTTTCAAATTCAAGAAGCTCCTCCGCTGTGATTTTACCCGAATTATATGAGCCGACAGCCTCGAACATACTTGAAAGGCTTCTCTTCTCTCCGTTTACATGACCGGCAAGCATCGGTCCGCCGCTTACGAATATCGTCGGGATATTAAGTCTTGCGGCAGCCATAAGGAGTCCGGGAACGTTCTTATCGCAGTTCGGAACCATAACAAGTGCATCAAATGCATGAGCTATAGCCATAGCCTCTGTCGAATCGGCAATAAGGTCACGTGTAACAAGAGAATATTTCATTCCCTTATGTCCCATTGCTATACCATCACATACGGCGATTGCCGGAAATACCACGGGATTTCCTCCTGCCATTGCCACTCCCTGCTTGACCGCATTTACTATCTTGTCTATATTCATATGCCCCGGTACAATTTCATTATAGGAGCTTACTATACCTACCAAAGGCTTAGCAATTTCCTCATCGGTCATTCCGAGTGCATGAAGCAGCGAACGCTGCGGTGCACATTGTACACCCTTGCTTATAGCATCACTATTCATAATAAAAACCTGCCTTCATCATAATTTTTTTGCAGCATACCCGAAAAGGTACAAATATGCATTTCAACAAATATAATTATAAGTTTTTACGCGGATATTGTCAATAGTCTGACAAATTTACGAAGCTTTATCACCATTATAAGGATTTATTTCCGGGGCGTTTTTACCGGAATATCAATTACAGCCCACTGCTATAATCGTTTTAAGGGTCGTTATCGGATTTTACACTCCTCAATTATACACTGATGTTTCTTTCCGTCTTTTTCATAACCGATACCGACCAATAATACCCTGTCAAAGCTTTCAAGTGCGGCAGGATAATTCTTATTTTTGATTTGACTTATTGCCGCTTCTGCCGAACGGTTCCATTTCAATTCGACAACTATAGGGGGATATGCCTGTATATCGGTTTTCGGCTTCGGAATGAACATTATATCTGCAAATCCCTTTCCGGTCGGCATTTCCTGTACAATATCATAATGCTCCCTTGCATAGTAATAGGCAATAAGTATTATAAAACGCAGTGACTGCTCATTATTGTAGTTAATAACGGAGGAATTTCTTTCATGTACTTTTTCAATTGCTTCCCCCACTGCCTCACTATTACACTTCAATGTATCTTCAAGAAGTTTTCTTGACTTCATAACCGTATCTATGGTTTCTTTCCAAAGTCCCGTTGCCTGCATACTTACTACAAATTCATCGGCTATTTCCTTATTCGGGATGTACACTGTCTTATTTTCCGCATCATATCCGAGATAGCCTAAATGTATAAGCAAAGTAAGAATATCATCTTTATTTGCAAACGTTATCATATCATTGGTAAAAGTTCGTGTATTAACAGGCTGCGGCTGCTGTGCGAGCAGTTTTTCTATCGTATCGTGCAGTCCGTCAAAATTCATGGCAATATATTGGGCAAGAGCTTCATATGTTTCCGTTTCCACCCAATAATCGTCAAATTTTCGTTCGGAAATGGCACATATAACGGAATTAGGACAATATATTTCAGTATCGCCTAACCTGTAACCGTCATACCACAACTTCATATCTTCAAAATCCATGTCATATTTCCGACAGAGCATTTCTACTTCTTCATTTGTAAAACCAATATACCCGTTCAATTCGGTATATTTAATCATTGAGTATTCCCTGAACATATTGAGTGCCGAATGTGTGCCGTACTTTTTAATCGGCAATATACCTGTCATATATGTAAGAGCGACATAACTCTTGTCCTTTAACCAACTCCGCAAAAAGTCAAGATAAGTTTTCAGTGCTTCCTTATCCTTCATATGTTCACGCATAACACAATCCCATTCGTCTATAAGTATAACAAACGGTATCCCGGTTTTATCATAAACTCTGCTCATACTGTATGCCAATCCTAATTCCTTATGAAGATTTATATCACTAAAGTCATCCTCCAAATCAATTGTAATGCTTTGTTTCAACAGTTCAAGCATATCATCGACATTTTTACTGCCGCTTAGAAAATCCTGCATATTGATATAAATAACATTGTATTTATTCAAATATTTCAGATAGCTTTCATCTTTTGCCACAGAAAGTGTATCAAACATATTTTTGCTGTCGCACCCTCTGCTGTAATATGCCGCAAGCATACCGAGGTTCATTGATTTACCGAAACGTCTGGGGCGGCTGACACATATATATTTTTGTTCTGTATTAATCTTTTTATTTGTAACGGAAATAAGCATAGATTTATCAACATAAATATCCGAATTAAGTGCCTGAAAAAATCTTTCATTGCCCGGATTAAGATATATTCCCATTGTTCATACCTCCCGTTCATCACTTTTCCGTAAATATAATCTTAATATAATTATACCATAAATCTTAGGGAAAACAACACTAACATGAGAAAATATCGCAGCCGGCAATTTAATTTCATTACCATGCATATCATTAAAATTTATAGCAGATTGCTCATATAAAATAATATTTAAAAACCTGTTAAACATATTGTATTATAACATAAAGAAAAATCCGGGGAAATAGAAATTGAAAATTTCAATAAAAGATTTACGTCAGGAATTTGAAAAGAAAATTTGTGGTCGTAGGTCTTGACTAACTTATATAATTCGGGTATACTTATCTCAGTAACACCTATTGAAGCACCGCTCCTAACTGTTTGTTCGGAGAAGCGGGTGTGAAAACCCGGCTTCATAGGTGTTATTTTTATGTCTCTAAAGCTATATAATTTATTGAATGTATCCCTAAACTTATCATCTCTATCTGTTGCATAAGATTCTTCTATTGCAAGATTTGCTAAGTAATACTCATTATTATACTCAAAAACAGAATACATTCTATGCATAAATAATGAATTAGGCGACTTACCATTTGAAGCACTAATATCACCTATAACACTATCAAAACAAACGGAGCTTTCTATTTATTTTTGCATATCAAAAAGGGCTGCCAATCTTGCTTCTACAGGTTTATCCCTTTTATCATCTTGAATGTAATTAACAAATATAAAGCCGGCGGCTGCCGATTAAGCATATCAGACTTAATGCGGCAGCCGCTCTTATATATTCGTCTATTTTATTTTATTATAACCTTGCGGTATGTATCAAATCTTACCCACTTCGCAAAGAATTGCTTTTTTCCTTCCTCGTTAAGCTGAGAATATTCCTTAAGGAAATCCGAAATCTCCTCACCGCTTGCTGCAAGCACCTCAAAGCCCCTTCCATTGACAACAGGCAAATTACTGTATTTATATTCCTCCGACGGGATAATTTCTTCAATGATTCTATCACGAACTTTAACGGCAACTCCGTCCCGAAGAATGATTATGTCAAAGCTGTCCGGATATTTATAGCTTTCGCCCTGAGTCGGAATCTCATCTCCGACAGTGTATGTCCTGTCTACGGGCTGATATTTAAGAACATTAAGACTGCTGTTGTCATAATAAAATTCTTCAAAAATATCTCCTCTTGCTTCAAGCGTTCCCGATTTAAAGGAGGCTTTATCGGAAAATGCACCGCCCTTTTCGCTGAGATTTTCAACAACTCCACAGGCGGATGTCATATTTGTTACACGGTTGATAAGTATTAATTCTCCAAGCGTTTTATGCTGTGAAAACAAATCAGCGACTATCGCCTCTGTCAGCAGAAGTTCGCAAACGGCAATACCGTTTTTCGTCAGACTTTCCGCCCGTATATGCTCGCCCGTATTTACATCAACCGCATATTTCAGCCTTGTGGGAATAGCAGATATAGTCTTTGTTCCAAGCTTTACAAGATAATCCCGACCTATGGTAAGAGGTTCATCATCCATCCACAAAAGGGAAACCGTAAGTCTTTTGTAAGGTGCGATATTTGCATTTTTGACTATAACACACCCCCTTGAAACATCAACCTCTCTATCAAGAGTCAACGTTACAGGCTGACCGACAAATGCAGTCTGACTTTCTTTATCGGCAACAAAAATAGATTTAATCTTTGCTTTTTCATTACTCGGAAGGGTAATTATTTCATCTCCGGCATTTATACTGCCCGCCTCAATCTGTCCCTGGAAGCCTCTGAAAGTATGGTCGGGACGGCAGACTCTCTGCACGGGCATATAAAAGCCTTCCTCTTCATTTTTGGAGTCCGTATCAACGACTTCAAGATATTCAAGAAGTGATATACCGCTGTACCACGGCATATTATCGGATTTAACAGTAACGTTATCCCCCTCTGTTGCGGATACCGGAATAATCTGCACACTGTCAAGGGAAAGCTCATCTCCCAGTGTTTCTATCTGTTCACAGATTTCATCGAACCTCTTTTGGCTGTAATTAACAAGATCCATTTTATTTACAGCAAAAACAAAATAGCGAATTCCCATGAGCTTACAGATTCTTGCGTGACGTCTTGTCTGCCTGAGAACACCCTGTGAGGCATCCACAAGGATAACAGCCAAATCGGCAAATGAAGCCCCTACAGCCATATTCCTTGTATATTCCTCATGACCGGGAGTATCTGCTACAATAAAACTTCGGTTATCGGTCGTAAAATATCTGTATGCAACATCTATAGTTATACCCTGCTCCCTCTCAGCCATAAGTCCGTCAAGCAACAAAGAGTAATCAATGGCACCGCTGCGGCTGCCAACCTTACTGTCAAGCTCCAGAGCCTTTTCCTGATCCGCATATAACAGCTTTGCATCATAAAGAATATGACCTATAAGCGTTGATTTTCCGTCATCAACACTTCCGCAGGTTATAAATTTAAGTAAACCGTTCATCAGAAATACCCCTCTCTTTTTCTGCGTTCCATACTGCCTGCCGCCTCATTGTCAATTACTCTTGAGGTACGTTCGGATGATACGGAGCTTAGCGTTTCTTCGATTATCTCATCAAGAGTACTTGCCGTTGACTCCACGCCGCCGGTGAGCGGATAGCAGCCGAGCGTTCTGAAACGCACGGACTTCATAACAGGTTTTTCTCCCGGATTTAACGGAAATCTGTCATCATCAACCATAATAATATTTCCATCACGATAAACAACCGGACGTTCCGCAGCAAAATACAGAGGAACAATATCTATTTTTTCCCTCTTAATATATTGCCATATATCCTTTTCTGTCCAGTTTGAAATGGGAAAGACACGAATACTTTCCCCTTTGTTGATTTTCGTATTATAAAGCTTCCACATTTCGGGACGTTGATTTTTCGGATCCCATGCCTGTGCGGAATTTCTGAACGAGAATATACGTTCCTTAGCACGGGATTTTTCTTCATCACGTCTGCCGCCGCCGAATGCGGCGGTAAAGCCGTATTTTGTAAGTGCCTGCTTCAATGCCTGAGTTTTCATAATATCGGTATAAGCAGCACCGTGGTCAAAAGGATTGATACCCTGCTTTACACCTTCCTCGTTTGTATATACAAGCATTTCCAAGCCGAGCTTTTTTGCAGTTTCATCACGGAACTTTATCATGTCCTTAAATTTCCATGTTGTATCTATATGTAGAAAAGGAAACGGCGGTTTTTCCGGATAAAATGCTTTCAGAGCAAGGTGCAGCATTACCGAGCTGTCTTTTCCGATTGAGTACAGCATAACAGGTTTTTCACACTCTGCCGCAACCTCCCGAATTATATATATGGCTTCCGCCTCAAGCTCATCAAGATGAGAAAATGTACTCATAAACTCCCTCCTAATATTTATTGGATTCTTTCTGATTTATGTCTATCTCAGAAATCTCCCCATTCGGATGTTCAATAATCCATTTCAGAATATCTCCGCTCTGTTCGGTATGCATAAGACTTCCTTTGCCGCCTATATCAGCACCAAGATAAAATCTTATTGCATAAACCGGACATTCCTTAAGACAGGAGGTACAGCCCCAGCAGTTTTGGGGATATTTGATAAACGCCTTTCCATCATCACCCAATTTTATAAGACTGCCCGGACATACGATATGACATCTTCCGCAGCCTATGCATTTATCCTTATTAATTGCTATGCTCATAAGCTGCACCTCCCTCTGTGAGATCACGAAGTATTATTTTTATTTTACCGTTTTCATAACGGGAATTTACAAACTTCAGAAAATTCTTATCATCCTTTTGTGGATAATCAAGATTTTCCGCAAAGCTGTGCCAGCGTGTTTCATGCCTTGCTTTAAGATGTGCAATAACACTCCTGCAAACGACAAGTCTTTCACGCAGCTCATATATATACATAAGCTCCTGAAAATCATCTGCGTGCAGATTATCCGAAAGCTTCTGAATATCCGCTATTTTTTCATCGGCAATATCAAGCTGTTTTTCGTTAAAGCGATAATTTGTCTTTATACCGCCCGCATAGGCATCCATAACCGTCTGCATTGCCTCTTCAAGCTGCTCGGTGGAAAAATACGAATCGTTTTCTTCAAGAAATGCTTTTACTTCTTTTAAATGATTGTCGGCATCCGTTTCTTCAACGGAAACACCATTGTTTTCCTTTATAAAATTAACTGCGGAATATGCGGCAATTTCCCCCTCTACAAGAGAGCCCGTAACATATTTCTGCGGACAGCCGCCTGCGACATCCCCTGCCGCAAATAACCCCTTTATTGTTGTCGCACGCTTTGTATCGACCCAATATCCGCTTGCTGTATGTCCGCCTACAATATAAGGCTCTGTTCCCTCAATTTCAACATTTTGCTGTGAGGGATTTTTTCCGCTTTCTATCCATTTCAGTGTTTGCGAGGGTGCCATATTAAGATATGCCTTCTTAAGAGCGTCATCCTGCTCGGGTGTTATCCCCTCTGTTTTTAGATAGCATGGACCTCTTCCCTCCAGATTTTCATTTACTGTTCCGTAAACCCTCTGAGATGTGGTAATTCCGTATTTTGATTCGTAAACCTCTCCGAGTGAATTTATCTGCTTTGCACCCACTCCTTGAGCAAGTGTTCCTGTCGGGGCAATAGTATCCTTGCAGCGAAGAGCAATAAAACGCATTTCAAAAGTCGTCATTTCCGCCCCTGCTTTTATTCCCATTGCATAGCCTGCTCCCGTATTAAAAGGAGGATACCACATCTTATGCCGCGAAAATCCCGGATTGTTCGGTTTATAAAGTCCTGCGGCTCCGCCCGTTGCTACTATAACAGCATTAGCCTCTATTATGTAAAATGTTTCACTTTCAATTCCTATTCCGAACGCCCCGTTAATGCGATTCTCTTTAACAGAAAAATCTACGATATTGACATGATTAAGAATTTTAGTATTCGGAAGCTTTTCAACCGCCGCTGCTAAAATCGGCTTTATGTTTTCTCCGTTTATTTTCAGATTTCTGTTTCCTCTTGTAACATACTTTCCGTTTTTGTCCTTGAGTATCACAAGTCCTAACTTTTCAAGACGTTCTGTGACGGCATTCAGTCTTTGCGACATAGTAAGCAGCAAATCCTCTCTTACTATACCGTCGGCGTCCTTTTTGGCATAATCAACATAGTCCTGCGGAGTTTTTCCGTCAACTATATAGGCATTAAGAGCATTTACACCTGCGGCAAGACATCCGCTTCTCTTAATATGAGCTTTTTCGCAGATAAGAACCTTTGTATCGGATTTTTCCGATATTGTAAGGGCGGCATAGCAGCCTGCCGTACCGCCCCCGATTATAAGGATATCTGTTTTAAGCTTCTCAACTTTCATATCATCACTCACTTATTTTTGATATATATTCCTCAGCGGACATGACACAATTTGCACCGTCCGATACGGCTGTAACAACCTGCCTGAGATTTTTTGTTCTGACATCGCCCGCCGCAAAAATTCCCTCCGCAGTGGTTGTACCGTCCTCTCCGGCAACAACATAGTTATTATCATCAAGCTTAACAATACCGTCCAAAAGTCGGGAATTGGGAATTGTGCCTATTGCAACAAATACTCCGTCAACATTCAGCAGCCTTTCCTCATTATCTTGTTTCAGTCTGATTGCACCTACTTTTTTATCACCCGATATTTCAAGCGGTACAGCATTCAGTACAGGCTTTATATTTTCGGTATCGGCAACCTTTTTTTGCAGAGCCTTATTTGCCCTGAATTCCGATCTGCGATGGACAAGATAAACAGTACTTGCTTTTTTTGAAAGCAGCACCGCATCCTGTAAGGCTGTATCTCCTCCGCCTATGACGGCGACTGTTTTATCCTTATAAAATGCTCCGTCACATATAGCACAATAGGAAACTCCTCTGCCCGAAAACTCAGCCTCACCCTTTATATCAAGCTTTTTAGGATTTGCACCTGCGGCATAAATAATGGTTTTGGTACGTAGTGTCTTACCGTCGGAAAGGACTGTATCATAGCCTCCCTCAGACCTAACTATTCTTTCAGCCTCACCCTCATAAAACTCAACGCCGAGAGAAACAGCGTGCTGTCGGAATTTTTCGCCCAAATCATAGCCGCTTTCGCCGTACAGTCCCAAATAATTGTCAACTCTTTCGCTTTCGGCAATCTGACCGGTTCCCATATACTCTTTTTCTATAACAACAGCATTCAGCTGCTCTCGTTTTGCATATACCGCCGCAGACAAACCGGCCGGTCCGCTGCCGATAATAATTATATCATACATATACTATACCTCAAAGCAACAGTATATCTCACTCAATAATCAATTCCTCTTTTTCGGCATTATCGCCCTGAATCTTAAAGGAATTAAGAACGGGATTTTCTCTGTCCATAAGTGATAATATCATATAACTTGCTTTGCTGTCAAATGCAAGCCTTTTGTCCTCATCGGAAGGACGTGACGGTGATTCGGGATGGGAATGCCAATTACCGAGAGGAACAAGACCGAAGGCTCTCATATCCTTTATCGCTTCAAGCTGTTCCTTAGAATCAAGTGAGAAATGCTCGTTTGAATGATCTGTATTGGTGAGCAGATATACCTTTTTTATAATCTTATCGCCGCCCTTAATTTCCCCCGCAATAAGTCCGCAAGCTTCATTCGGAAGTTCCTTAAAAGCGTGTTCAACAATCATATTATAGTCAGATTTACTTAAAATAATCATAATGCACCATCACATTCTGCCTGCTCGTAGTCTATAAGCTCCGTAATAGTCGGGTGTGTACCGCAAACCGCACAATCATCGGTTTTTGTTGGAAGTTTAATCTTACGGAACTCCATTGACAGTGCATCATAGGTAAGCAAATAACCTGTAAGCAACTCGCCGACACCGAGTATATACTTAATTGCTTCCATAGCCTGCAAGCTTCCTATAACGCCGCCCATAGCACCGATAACGCCTGCCTGCTTACAGGTCGGTACCGCATCCTTTGGAGGTGGGTTTTTAAATACACATCTGTAGCACGGTCCCTTTCCCGGTACATAAGTCATAAGCTGACCCTTGAACCGTATTATACCTGCGTGAGAAAATGGCTTTTTTGCCATTACACAGGCATCGTTAATAAGAAACTTTGCCGGAAAATTATCGGTACCGTCAATTATAAAATCATAATCCTTTATCAAATCAAGAATGTTCTCGCTTGTTACAAATGTACGGTAGGTATTTACCTTGACGTCGGGATTCATTTCCTCCATTGTTTCCTTTGCCGAAAGAACTTTTGCCTTTCCTACATCCTTAGTAGCATGGATAATCTGTCTTTGCAGATTAGAGAGGTCAACCTCGTCTGCATCCGCAATACCGATTGTACCGACACCTGCTGCTGCAAGATACATTGCGGCAGGTGCACCCAGACCTCCTGCACCGATTATAAGAACCTTGCCGGCAAGGAGCTTTTTCTGTCCTTTTACCCCGACCTCTTTCAAAATTATATGTCGGGAATAACGCTCGATCTGTTCATTGGTAAATCCCATTACTGACCGCCTCCCATAAAGTACAAAAATTCTACATTGTCACCGTCACTCAGTACCGTACTTTCAAATTCGCCGCTTTCAACAAACTCGTCATTGATTGATACCGTAACATACATAGGTGTTTCAACATTTTCATCAACAATAAGCTGAGCGACTGTCAAGCCGTCCTTAACCTCTTTTTTCTCGCCTGCAACCGTAATAAACATAGTAATTATCCCCTTTTTATAAAATTTCAGTAATATCGGATTTTTTAATTGTACCCCTTAAACGTGCCGTTTCCTGCCCGTCCCTGAAAAGTATCAGTGTCGGTGCCGCCTGAACCTCGTATTTTTCCGCAAGCTCCGCATCAAAATTGATATTTATTTTTACAACCTTCAGTCGGTCGTAATATTCATCTTCAATATCCGCCAATACAGGCGATAAACGCTTGCATGGAACACAACTGTCCGAATAAAAATCCGCCAATACGGGAACATCGGATTTCAGAACCTCGTTTTCAAAATCCTGTGCATTAACACGAGCAGCCATTCAGTCACCAACTTTCCTTACTATAAGATTATAGGTACCGTCCTCATTATCAATAAGTTTTAAGATTTGGTGACCCTCCTCCTTTATGCTCCTCGGAACATTCTGAACGGGTTCGCCGTCATTCATTTTTATTGCCAGAACCTGCCCTTCATCGAGTTCCTCAAGTGCTACCTTTGCCTTTACGAACGTAGTCGGGCAGACCACATCGGTAATATCCACTGTATCATCAATTATATATTCACTCATTGTATGCCTCCATAATTGCTTTCTCAAATTTATCCTTTCCTACCTTGTCGATAGTAAACTTAAATCTTTCTCCGGCATTTGCATTGTCCTCAAAGAAACGTATCGCCGCATCGCATATTTTCATAAGCTTATCCTTATCCTCAATAAAGGGTATTACGGTTTCTCCCTTATTTATGCTGTTTCCAAACAAGCCTCCGAAAGAAACTATGTAACCGTGAACGGTATCCCAAGCCTCGGTCGGGCATGACTTATAACATCGTCCGCAGAAATTGCATTTGTCATTATCAACTTTGATTTTCCCGTCTGTTATGGTTATAGCACCGCTTCTGCACGCCTTTTCACATACGCCGCAGCCTATGCAGTCTTTTTCTCTCCATTCAACCTTGATACCGCCCTTGATTCCGAGATCGTTTTCCTCAGCCTTAAGACAGTTATTCTGACAGCCCGTAATACCGAACTTAAATTTATGCGGAAGCTCTCTTGCAAAATATCTCTCATCAAGCTCCTTTGCAAGTGCATATGTATCTATACATCCGCTCGGGCAAATCTGCTGTCCCTGACAGGCAGTAATTGTACGAACCCTCGGTCCGCATACACCGGGCTGTACACCGCCCTCTGCAAGGGCATTTTTTACTTTCTCAATATCCTCAAGCTTTATAAATGGTATCTCCACACTCTGACGAGATGTGAGATGAACGTGTCCGTCACCGAATTTTTCGGCAACCTCAGCTATTTTGGCAAGCTGAACCGCTGTAAGATTCCCCCCTACAACTCTCAGTCTTAACGAAAAATTATTTTTCTGCTTCTGACGCATAAAACCGCCTTTTTTCAGTGTTGCATAATCTACAGCCATTTTTCATTCCTCCTTTAGTTTATCTATCGCCTGACTGAAATCCTCTTTCAGATCATCTATATCCTCTATACCTACACTTATTCTTATTGTGTCATTATACACACCTGCATTAACTTTTTTCTCCTCACTGCTGTGTACATAGATCGTACTCGCAGGATGAATTACCAATGTCCTGACATCCCCGATATTGGTTGCTATAAGAGGAATTTTAAGATTATTCATAAGTTTGAATGCTCTGTCCTTGCTTCCTGCCCTTATAGTGAGGATTGCTCCTCCCTTGCCGCCAAGAAGCTGCTGTGCAAGAGAATAATAAGGACTTTTAGGAAGGGCAGGATAATTTACCTCTATTCCCTCATAGGTGTCAAGGAACTGTGCAAGCTGCAATGCATTCTCACATAAGCGTTCTACTCTAAGTCCCATTGTTTCAAGACCGATTGAATTAAGAAATGCGTTCATCGGTGCAAGGCAGCAACCCACATTCCGCCACATACCGTTCCTGAGCTTTGCAAGATATGCAAATTTTCCCAATTTTTTGTATTCCTTAAAGCCTGTATATCTGTCCGTATCCCATTTAAAATTACCGCTGTCGATAATAACTCCGCTTATGGCATCTCCCGAACCGTTAATATATTTTGAGGAGGAATGAACTACTATATCTGCTCCGTATTTTATCGGGTGAATAAGACACGGTGTAGCAGTAGTACTGTCAATTATCAGGGGAATACCGTGTCTATGGGCAAGTGCCGCAACATTCTTAATATCAACGATATCAAGTGCAGGGTTACCGATAAGCTCCGCAAATATTGCCTTTGTCTTTTCCGTTATAAGCGGTTCTATTTCATCTGTACAGACATGATCAACAAAATGAGTTGTAATTCCAAATGCCTGTAAATCCCCGAACAAATCAATAGTACCCCCGAAAAGCCCCGCCCCGGCTATAACCTCATCGCCTGACTGTAGTATATTCAGCAGTGACATTGTGACAGCCGCCATACCGGATGAACAGGCAACAGCCCCAATTCCCCTTTCAAGAGAAGCAATACGCCTTTCAAATGAGTCCACTGTCGGATTGCTTATTCTGCTGTAAGCAAATCCCGGAGCTTTGTTGTTGAATATCTTTTCCAGAACCTCGGGAGATTCGTGTGCAAATGCACTGACCTGATATATCGGCGTTAAAGTGGCACCTGTTGCTTTATCACTTTCAAAACCGCTGTGCAGCAATTCTGTATTAAATTTCATTTCATCACCCACCAAACGTACTGTGTAACACTAAAGATTTTAGCCTTATGCTATTATATCCCACTTTACATACTAAATCAATAGGTTTTATATATTTTTGTTATATTGCATAGTATTTGTGTATACACGATAGGTATTTTGGAGATAATAACCGTTATATAAATATACCGCCACACATGGGCGGCGGCTATTGTTGTTGAATAAGGATACTTTAAGTATCAGTCCCGATTTAACACTAACGGAACAATTTCGGAAATTACGTCACACGTATAATCAATATCGGCATCACTGTGTGCAGCCGATACAAACATTGCCTCAAACTGTGACGGGGCGGAATATATCCCTCTGTCCTGCAAATATGCAAAAAATGCAGCAAATTTTTTTGTATCGGAGGTTATTGCGGTATTGAAATCAACAACCTTTTTATCCGTGAAAAATGCAGTAAGCAGTGACCCCTCTCTGTTGACATTAAGTCCTGCCTTTTTCATTGCAAGCTCTATTTTGCGGGATTTTCTTTCAAGCTCTGCATACAGATTTTCACTTTGCTCCAGAATTTTAAGCGTTGCTGTTCCCGCACTTACCGCTGTGGGGTTTCCGGATAAGGTTCCCGCCTGATACACCGAGCCGAGAGGTGCGACACATTCCATTACCTCCCTTTTACCCCCATATACTGCAAGCGGCATACCCCCTCCTACAATTTTTCCGAGTGTAGTCAGATCCGGAGTAACACCATAATACTCCTGTGCCCCTCCGAGCGACAAACGAAAGCCTGTAATTACCTCGTCAAAAATAAGCAAGGAGCCATACTCTTTTGTTATATTACGCAAAAATTGAAGAAATCCGTCCTGCGGCGGAACAACCCCCATATTTGCCGCACACGGCTCGACAATTATGCAGGCTATATCCTCACCGTATTTCTCAAACAGCTTTTCGACCGACTGTTTATCATTATATGCCGCAAGCAGTGTATTTTCTGTGCAGCTCCCCGGAACACCGGCACTGTCGGGGATTGAATTTGTAAGAAGCCCGGAACCTGCCTTTACGAGGAGTCCGTCCGAATGACCGTGATAGCACCCCTCAAACTTAACGATTTTATCACGGCGGGTATATCCTCTTGCCGCACGCACGGCACTCATCACCGCCTCTGTTCCGGAATTTACAAGACGCAGCAACTCCATTGACGGAATATGCTTCCTTATCAGATTTGCAAGCTCAATTTCTCCCTCGTGACAGGCACCAAAGGTCAATCCCCTGTCACAGCTTTCCTTTACGGCTTTTATTACCTCCGGATGACAACTACCGAGAATATTCGGTCCCCATGAGCAGACATAATCTATATATTCGTTTCCGTCAACATCATATATCTTATCTCCGACCGCATGGTCAATAAATAACGGTACTCTGCCAACGTTGCGGCAGGCACGTACGGGACTATTCACACCTCCCGGCATAAATTTCAATGCCTTATTATAAAGCCTTTCGGACTTTTCTGTTTTCATACATCTTCCTCCAACCATTTTGCCGCATCGAGTGCATGATATGTTATGATAATATCCGCACCGGCTCTTTTGATTGCTGTCAAATTTTCCATTACAATACGTTTTTCATCAATCCAACCATTTTGAGCCGCTGCCTTTACCATTGAATATTCACCGCTTACATTATATGCAGCAAGGGGATATTCATAACGGCTCGCTTCCTTAATTACATCAAGATAGGCAAGTGCCGGCTTGACCATGACTATATCCGCACCCTCCGAAATATCATCTTCAATTTCACGCAGTGCCTCCCTGCCGTTAGCATAATCCATCTGATATGTTTTTCTGTCGCCGAAGCATGGTGCGGATTCCGCCGCATCACGGAACGGTGAATAATAAGCTGACGAAAACTTTGCACTATAGGACATAATCGGAATATCAATAAATCCGTTTTCATCAAGTGACTGTCTTATAGCCGCAACCCTGCCGTCCATCATATCCGATGGTGCTATTATATCCGCCCCTGCTTTTGCAAGACTTACAGCCATTTTTGAAAGCAAAGGCAGTGTTTCATCATTGAGGATTTTACTGTCCTTTACAACGCCGCAATGACCGTGAGATGTATATTCACACAGGCATACATCGGCTATTACAAGCATATCGGGATATTTTGACTTTATATGCCTTATTGCCCTCTGAGTAATGCCATTATCGTCATATGCGGAGCTTGCAAGCTCATCCTTATGCTTTGGTATGCCGAAAATCAGAAGTCCGGGTATCTTGCTTTGACTAATTTGTATAAGTATTTCGTCAAGTCTGTCAACGGAATACTGATATACTCCCGGCATTGAATCAACAGGATTTTTTATATTTTCTCCTTCTGCAACAAAAATCGGATATATCAAATCCGCCCTGCTTACGCTTGTTTCACGCACTAATCTGCGTATCTGATTATTTGCCCTCAGTCGTCTGAATCTTTTCATTTTGTACCTCTCCCAAAACAGTGTCGATTATTCCGTCAATATTGCTTGCAGCGGAAATGCGGAAATTATTTATATTATGCTTTCCGAGTGCATTTGCGGTAATTTTGCCTATACATATTATTTTTGTACGGGGTGAAACGGTAAATCCGCTCTCAAAAAACGCATTAACTCCGGAAGAACTTGCAAAGGCAATAAAGTCCGTATTTACCGCTTTATCATCAAATTCCTTTGCATTGCCGACCACATCATAAATCTTTATATCATCATAACTTATATTGTTACTGTCTAAAATTTTCGTAAGCTCCGCAGAGCCTTTTTCCGCCCTCAGAATAAGTACCCTTTGATTTTTGCGTACATTACACGACAGCATTTTCCCAAGAGCTTCAGATGTGTAGATTTCGGGTACAAGATCGGCAATTATGCCATGCTTTCTCAGTACCTCTGCCGTGCCGCTTCCTATTACGGCAAGCATGATTTTTGAAAGAACCCTCATGTCAATTCCAAGTCCTATAAGTCTCTTAAAAAAAATCTCAGCTCCGTTTATGCTTGTAAGTACGAGCCAATCATAATCGTTTAAATTTCTCAGTGCATCGTCAAACTTCGCATTATCACTATATTCAACGACATTAAGATAATCAAGCCTGTTGACATCCGCACCAAGCACCGACAGCTTATCCGAAAGCTTTGCCGCAAATTTCTTTGTACCCGTAACGGTAACGGAAATACCTCTTAGCGGAAGTGAAATTGTCGGCATCATATTATATTCTGCCGTTTCCCCCACTACTATAACAGCCGGAGGTTTAATTTCCTGCTTTCTTACCTCATCTGCTATATTTTTTAAATTACTTCGCACAATCCGCTGCTTCTCCCCGGCACCGTTGGAAATAACCGCAGCCGGGGTATTTTCCGATTTTCCGTTAAGGATAAGCATTTCCGATATCCTTTCAATATTTTTAAGAGCCATAAGAAATACAAGCGTACCGTCAAGCTTTGCATATATATTCATATTTTCCGGTATCATATCCTCTGCCGTATGCCCGGCTATCACATGAAAGCTTCGGCTTACTTTCCTTTGCGTTACCGGTATTCCGGCAAGCTCAGGTACGGCAATCGCCGATGAAATTCCGGGTATAACCGTGTATTCAATATCATGCTGCCGCAAGGTCTGTATTTCCTCACCGCCTCTTCCAAAAACAAATGGATCGCCGCCCTTTAGTCTTACAACGTTTTTGCCCTCTATAGCATTTTTAACAAGAAGTGCATTGATATTTTCCTGTGTTTCGCTATGTCTTCCTGCACGTTTCCCTACACATATCCGTTCCGCATTTTCGGGGACATAATCAAGCAAACGGCTGTCAATCAGAAAATCATATACAACAACATCACACTTTTCAAGAAGCCTCTTACCACGCACGGTTATTAAATCATAATCTCCGCAGCCTGCTCCGACAAGATATACTCTGCCGTTTTTATTCATAACTGCAAATCAACTCCTCCGCCAGCCTGAAACGATTTTCGGTTTTATCCGTTCCAAAAACAGTCCTTTTGCCGTCCTTGGAAAGATAAACGGTAATATTACCGTTTTCCTTAAACGAATACGCCGCCAACGGAACGCCGCAGCCGCTGTTTAAAAGCTCAATAATATATCTCTCTGTTTCAAACGATAAAAAAGTATCTTTGTCGTTTATTCTCTCTATTATCGGCGTAACAAAATCATCTTTTCTGCTTTCTATCGCAATAATTCCCTGACATGGTGCCGGAAGGAATTTTGTATAGTCAAAATATAAAAAATCAAACTTATCATCCGAATTAAACCCGAGTCTTTCAAGTCCTGCCGCAGCAAGAATAATTCCATCATATTTTCCCGACAAAAGCTTGTTAAGACGAGTATCAACATTCCCCCTAATATTCTCAAAGCTGACATGGGGATAAATTTTTTGCAGATTCAGCCTGCGTCTTAAGCTGCCTGTCCCAACTATAAAGCTTTTATCATTTTCAATATGATGTCCTTTTTTCACAACAAGAACATCACGGTAATCACCTCTCTCAAGAACTCCCGATATTTCCAGACCGTCCGCAAGAATAACAGGCAGATCCTTTGCACTGTGTACCGCAATGTCTATAATACTGTTTTTCAAAGCATTTTCAATTTCCGATACGAAAACACCCTTGCCTCCTATTTCCATAAGAGGTCTGTCGAATATTCTATCCCCTGTTGTGGTTATATTAATTATTTCAATTTCCGTATCAGGAAATTTATCTTTTATCCTGTCTGCAACCATTTGTGTTTGGGCAAGAGCCAATCTGCTCTTTCTCGTTCCTATTCTTATCTTCATTTATCAAGACCCTCTGTAATTTTCAAAATTAACTCATCATCTATATTTTCCGTACCTCTGATACATAAATCAAGTATCATCTCAAAGGCTTTTTTCCTGTTTTCCTCTGATTTTACTCTCCTCTTTATCTCCGCACGGTATTTGCTCAAAATTTCCACTGTTTTATCACAGTCCTCATCAAGCAGTTTTTCAATCCTCTCACGCAAAAAACGGGAATACAGAGGACTTTTCCCCGATGTCGAAATACCCACCGTGATATTATCTTTCTTTACCAATGCAGGGAAAATAAAACCGCATTTATCCTTATCGTCTACAGTGTTTATCAGAATATTCTTTTCTTTACAAAGTGCAAAAATATGTGTATTCAATTCCTTATCATCCGTTGCACTTATAACCATAAACGCATTATTGATATCCCTGTCCTCAAATTTTCTTTTTATAATCTTTATATCGGCAAAACGATTTATTTCATCGCATATATCAGGTGCTATAACAGTAATAACAGGCTTAAATTCTCTGAGCTTTTCAAGCTTCCGGAGTGCAACCGTTCCGCCTCCTATTATAATGCAATTCTTATTTTCTATATCTATATAAAACGGAAAATATCCCATAATTCACTCCTGCTTTTCAAACTCCTTAAGAACATTGATAAATGCGGAAAATTCACCTGCACAGGCATCCGACTTCATTCTGTAAATCAGTTCCTCGAGTGTCTTATCAGCCAGACCTTTTTTCACCTTCCCGAGGTGCGGCAAAAAATCATGGAATATCAGATCCTTTAAAAGCGTATCAACCGAACTCCTTATTATACTCTCAGCAGCGTCAACACTGTTAATCTTAATTTGATTATTTTCCTTTGCAAGCTTTTCAAAATAATCAATATTGATAAGCCGTACCCCTTTCAGTTCAATAACCGAATTATCAAAATCGGGAGGAACAGCCAGATCAATAAAAAGCCTTTTTCTTTCGTCCGTCAAATTATTTTTTAAATCGCAAAGTGTTATTGTATAATGTGGGCTTGTTGTCGCACTTATAACACAATCGCAATCATTTATATACTCATATCTGTTTTTGTAATCAATGGTATTAATTCCCAAATCTTCAATAAATTTTATCCCGGGATTATGATGTCTGAGAGTTGCACATACGCTTACATTTTTGTGTGATACAAGATTTTTGAGTACCGTTGTTCCTATTTTTCCGCTTGCACCTATCACGAGTACATTGACCTTTTCACCGAAATCGGCAGCCTTATTTGCAGCAAGAGTTGCAACAGAAACGGAGGTTTTTGACAAATCTGTTTCGGTTTTTATCTTTTTGGCACAAGCAATGGCAGACTGAAATATCATATTCAGCCTGTGACCGACCGTATTATTTTCTTTTGCAAAAAAATATGCCGATTTAGTCTGTCCGAGTATTTCGTCCTCACCGATAACCATGGAGTCTATTCCGCAGGCTACCTTAAAAAGATGAATTATAGAATTATCTCCGCAAAAAAGCAGCAGATGCTTTGAAAGCAGGATTTTATCAATTCCGGAATTATCTGCAATAGCTGATACAACCTCATCTTCCGATCCTTTTTCACCGCAAAAATATATTTCTGTCCTGTTGCAGGTACAAAGCATAACACATTCGGATACAAAGCCGCCCTCTGTCAATCCCGAGGTAATTTTCTTAATTCTGTCTTGGTTAAACACAAGCTTTTTGCGTAATTCTATATTGGCACTTTTATAACTGATGCTGACACAATACAAAGATTTCACCTTCCGTTCAATTATACAACTATTATTTTAATACCTCATATTAATTTCGTCAATTACTTTTATTTGTCGCCAACAGTTATTTACAAAATATTTTAAACCATGGCGGGAAAACAAAAAAGTCTGTATAGTTTGAAATTATGCAGACTTTTTTATAATTATTAAATTATAACAGATTCCTCTTGTAATGATAGATTTTCGAGCAGATGAGCCTCGTTGCCGGATGTAACAAAAATTCTGTATATAAACACATCAACCTTTTCACCAACAGAAACTTTTTCCGCATCAATACCTCTTCTGGCTGTTATGAGAGTATCGTTAGTGCGAACTTTAAGTTCAATATTATCTCCCCTAAAGGAAACGCTTTCAACCACACCCTCAGATGCCGAGTTTTTATATTTCTGTACTTCATTTTTCTTTGTTACATTAACAAATTCCGGTCTTACAAATGCCTTATCATATTTACCGAGGTTTTCAAAATTACGAAACCTACTGTAATCCTTTATCTCGGAAGGCTGACCGAAAAATGAAGCCGTGAATGCTGTCTGTGGATTCCGGTACACATCAATCGGTGTACCCTTTTGCTCAATTCTGCCTTTGTTGGTTATGATAATCTCATCTGCAACCTCTATTGCCTCATTCTGATCATGCGTAACAAAGATACTTGTAACACCAAGCTTTTCAATCATATCCTTCAACCAACTGCGAAGCTCCTGTCTTACCTTTGCATCAATCGCTGCAAACGGCTCGTCAAGCAGAAGTAAATTCGGATTCGGTGCAAGTGCACGGGCAAATGCGACCCTTTGCTTCTGACCGCCCGAAAGCTGACTCGGATATCTTTTCTCTAGACCATCAAGTCCGATAAGGGAGATAAGCTCCTCTACCCTTTCCTTGACAGCCTTCTTGTCCGCCTTGCGTACCTTAAGACCGAATGCGATATTTTCATAGACCGTCATATATCTGAATAATGCATAATTCTGAAATACAAAGCCTATACCACGCTTGCTTGCAGGAATATTATTGACTACTTTTCCGTCTATCATAATTTCTCCGCTGTCCGGAGTTTCAAGACCCGCAATCATTCTCAGAATAGTAGTTTTTCCGCTTCCGCTGGGACCTAAAAGTCCTATAAGCTTTCCCTTTTCAATGCCGAAGCTTACGTTGTCGGATGCCTTGTAACTTCCGAATTTTTTATTTATATTTTTAAGTTCAACATACATCAAGCATCCCTCTTTCCTCTATATTCAACAATACTCCTGATAACCAATATCACAATCGCCATCATTACAAGAATAGACGATACCGCAAATGCAGGCACATACTTAAACTCATTGAACAGTATTTCAACGTGCAGGGGAAGTGTATTGGTTTTTCCCCTCAGATGTCCCGATAATACGGACACCGCACCAAACTCACCCATCGCACGTGCCGCACAAAGTACTACTCCGTAAAGAAACGCCCATTTTATATGAGGGAATGTAATTCTGCGAAAAATGGTAAACCCGTTGGCACCCATCAAGGCAGCAGCTTCCTCTTCGTCAGTACCCTGAGCTTCAAGCACCGGTATAAGCTCTCGTGAGATAAAAGGGAATGTTACAAATATCGTTGCAAGGACAATACCCGGAACAGCAAATACAACCTGTATCCCCATATCCTGCAAATAGGGATATATAAAACTCTGTCTTCCGAATGTAAGAACAAAAATCAATCCTGCTATAACCGGTGAAACAGTGACGGGAATATCAATAAAAGTTGCAAGGAGCTTCTTTCCTTTAAAATGGAATTTTGTTATCAGCCATGCCGCAAAAACACCGAATATGGTATTTATAATAACCGCAAACACCGTCGCCTCTATCGTCAGCCATACTGCTTTTACAGTGTATTCGTCACTGACTGCTTCCCAATAGGTTTCAATACCGCTTTTCAGCGACTCCGTGATAACCGTTATCAGCGGCAAAATTAGCATAAGGAAAATAAATAATGCACTTATCCCGATTAAAAACCATTTCAAAACCTTTGAACCTATTGTATCTTCATGCATGGTTTTAATCTCCTTTCAGTTTCTTTGTGCTGCGTGCCTGAACAATATTTACGAAAAATAATATCAGAAAAGCAGCCAGAAGCATAACAAGTGCAATTGCCGTAGCACTTGAATAATCATATTCCTGAAGCTCGGACATTATAATAAGAGGGGTAATCTCCGTTTCATAAGGCTTATTTCCTGCGATAAAAACCACACTTCCGTATTCCCCAAGACATCTTCCGAATGCAAGAGCAAATCCGGTTAATACGGCGGGTCTGATTTCGGGGAAAATAATTTTCCAGAATATTTTTATCCTGCTTGCACCGAGAACCCCGGCGGCTTCCTCGTAGGTTGAATCAAGCTTCTCAAGAACGGGCTGAACCGATCTTACAACAAACGGAATACCTATAAATACAAGTGCTACCGTAATACCGATACGGGTATATGCAATCTGTATGCCGAATTTGTCAAAAAAACTGCCTATAAGTCCATTATTAGTTGTCAGAGAAGTAAGAGCAATTCCGGCAACGGCAGTAGGCAAGGCAAACGGGAGTTCAATCATTCCGTCAAGCAGTCTCTTAAAAGGAAAGTCATACCGCACAAGCACCCATGCAAGCACAACACCCATTACAGCATTGATTGCGGAGGCAATAAACGCCGTTAAAAAACTGACCTCAAAGCTTGCAAGCACCCTGCTTCGGGTAATGGTTGCGAAAATATCCTCCCAACTCATTTTTGCAGTAAATATTACAAGCGATGCAAGTGGTATCAGTACAATTATGCTCAGAATTGATAATGTCACTCCCATGGATAATCCGAAAAACGGGATTACTCTTTTATTTGCCTTTGTCTTCATTATCGCACCTTATTTCTCCTCATATATCTGATCGAATATTCCGCCGTCTGCAAAATGCTTTTCCTGTGCTTCATCCCAACCGCCAAAATCATCTATCGTTACAAGATTTATATCAAGATCAAATACATCCTTATACTCTTTGAGAATTTCCTCATTTGACGGACGGTAATAGTTATCGCCTGCAATTCTCTGAGCCTCATCGGAATACAGATAGCTCAGATATTCGGTAGCAACCTCTCTTGTACCTCTCTTATCAACAACGGAATCAACTATGGCAACCGACGGTTGTGCAAGTATACTTATGCTCGGAGTAACTATTTCGTAATCATCAGGATAATCTTTAATAGAAAGGAATGCTTCATTTTCCCATGCTATAAGCACATCTCCCTGACCGTTTTCAACGAACGTGGTTGTAGCTCCCCTTGCACCCGAATCAAGAACAAGAACATTTTCATAAAGCTTTTTGATAAAGTCCTTTACCTTTGTTTCATCACCGTTATAAAGCTTATCGGCATATGCCCATGCTGCAAGGTAGTTCCATCTTGCTCCGCCTGATGTCTTGGGATTAGGCGTAATTATTCCGACATCATCTTTGACAAGATCATCCCAATCCTTGATATTCTTCGGATTGCCCTTTCTTACAAGGAACACTATTGTTGATGTATACGGCGAACTATCCTTGTCAAACTCGTCTATCCATCCGTCCTCTATAAGTCCGGCATCCTGAACTGCCTTTACATCGTACTCAAGAGCAAGCGTAACAACGTCAGCCTCAAGGCCGTTCGCAACCTCAAGTGCCTGCTTTCCCGAGCCGCCGTGTGACTGCGTTATCTCAACGTCCTGACCCTTTTCCTCTTTCCAGTGCTTTGCGAACAATTCGTTGTATGCAGCATAAAGTTCTCTTGTCGGGTCATAGGAAACATTTGTAAGTGTTACCTTTTCTGCTGAAGTTCCGCCTGTGGACTCTTCTGCACCCGTGGTGGTTGCCGAATTATCGCAGCCTGTAAAACCGACTGCTGCCGTTGTCAAAAGTCCTGCCGACAATATAACAGATAATATTTTCTTTCTCATAGTAATAACTCCTTTTAAAAATTGTGATATAAGATTGTCTGACTTACTGTCAATAACCGACTCAACAGTATGCTATTCCGCCATCAGACATACAACCGATATCACACATTCGTCCGTTTCTCCAATTGTGCCGCAGAAACCTTAGGAAAAACTTTGAAATCCCTCTGTACATCCGGCACACCACCTTTCCTTATCAAGACAAAACATATAATCCTGCAAAATTTAACTTACTAAATTGATAGGTTTTATATGTTTTTAAGTCTACCCTATTATATTATTCAATTTATTCTTTGTCAATACCTTTTAGCATATTATTTTGGTAGGCTTAATAGGTTTGTATGAAGTGATAATTTGATTAAACTTAATATTTGTTTTATATAAAATTTTACCATTTTTATATAAACGGCAAAAAGCCCTGCAAGCATTAACTTTGACTTACAGAGCCATTTATAAATCAGATTTTAACACATAGCTCACCGGCTCTTTTGCGGTAAGCTGATCCACTCCGGCAGACACCGCTATCTTAGCAGTCTGCCTATCTATATGCTCCCATATCATTGCTTCATTGTACCTGACAATGCTGTCGTATCCACGCCATTGATTTTTCCTTATTCATGCCGATAAATCCGATAAGTAAATTTTCGGTGCGTCAATTATTTAATGAAAGCTTCGGAAGGACGTATAAATGTATATATGTTTATATAAAGATATATCATGTCAAGAAAAATAATGAAAATCCGGCTCCGATGTGTTATAATTAATCTGCAATACAAGGTATGATATAAATACATCAAATAATATAATTTTTCATCAAAAATATTGATACAGACGTTTTTTATGCTAAAGCTTCTTTTAAAGCTGCCTTTTGTGTTATAATTTTCAATTTTCCTTGACAAATCGGTCATAAAGTAGTATCATATTACATACTAAGTATATAGGTTTAGTGTGTTATACTTTGATTATGAATTTTTATATGTAGTTGTAAGGATGATAGTATGAGTATCAATTTTTATAATCCCGTTATAAAAAAATTTATGACTGAGGGTTTCTTTGGTATAGAAAAGGAAAGTCTCAGAGTTAATGAAACGGGTTATCTTTCCGGCACAAAACACCCGTTTGAAAATAATCCGAATATAGACAGGGATTTCTGCGAAAATCAGGTTGAAATAGTTACCGATGTATACGGCAGTACAGATGAGCTGTACGCCCACCTTACAGATATTCATAATACACTTATAGAAAAGCTTGCGAAACTTGAAACAGGACGTGAGCTGCTGTGGCTTTTTTCATCTCCCCCATATATAAAAAGTGAGGACGAAATTTCTGTTGCAAGCTTTAGGGGAGTTTTGAAAGGAAAAGAAATATACAGACAATATCTTGCGAAAAAATACGGAAGAAAAAAGATGCTTTTTTCCGGCATACATTTTAATTTTTCATTCGGTGAAAATCTTATTAATGCCTGCTTCAGGGAGCATGGAGAAGCTTCATACCGTGAGTATAAGGACAGTATTTATCTTGAGCTTGCCAAAAAGCTGACAAGATACAGCTGGCTTATAGTGTATCTTACCGCCGCAAGTCCTCTTATGGATTCGTCATATTTCTGTGACGGAGTGACGGGTAAAACCGTAATAACACCTTATTCTTCGGTGAGGTGCAGTGATATCGGATATTGGAACAGCTTCACTCCGGTTCTTGAATACAAAAGCGTTTCCGCATATATCGACAGTGTACAGAAATATGTTGACAAGGGGCTTCTTAAATCCTTCTCTGAGCTATATTATCCTGTAAGACTTAAATCTGTCGGGGAAAACTCACCGGACAAACTCAAAAAGTCTGGTATAAACCATATAGAGCTGCGTACACTTGACCTTAATCCCCTTTCACCTGTCGGTATTATGAAAGAGGATATTGAATTTCTTCATATTCTCATATTATATCTTATTTCACCGGAAGATGAGGAATTTGACGATGATGAACAGATTAAAGCTGTGAATAACGTCAAATCAGCGGCAAGGTATGATGACGGCACAATGATAGAATTCGGCGGTAAAATGTTATCCGTAAGATCCTGTGCTCTTGAAGTTCTGGATGATATAAGAATTTTTTCCGAAAAGCTGTGTTTATCAAATGCTTTGAAAAACATAGAATATCAAAAAGATAAAATACTCGGGAACAAACGGTATGCGGAAATAATTAAAAATAAATTCAGCAATAATTTTATTGAAAAAGGTTTAAAACTTTCATCTGATTACGTTAAAATCAGAAACAGGGAGGCAGCTTCTTATGTGTGAAATATTCGGAATATGCAATAAAAATGAAGTAAACATCAATAGTTATCTGAGAACATTTTATTCTCACAGTTCTGAGCACCCCCACGGGTGGGGACTTGCCGTCGCTGACGGAAACAATATTCTGATTGAAAAGGAACCTATAAAGGCATCAAAGAGCAATTATCTCAAGCAGCGTATGTCTCTGCCGATAATTACAAAAACGGCTCTGGCACATATACGTTATGCCACTATCGGTGATATAGCTTATAAGAACTGTCACCCGTATTACAAAGAAGATAATTTTTCCGGACGTTGGACTCTTATACACAACGGAACAATTTTTGATTATCCTCCGCTTAATAAATTTTTATGGGAACAAAAGGGAGATACAGACAGCGAGCGTATATTGCTTTATATTATCGAGCAGGTAAACAGACATCAGAAGTCTCTGGGCAGGCCGCTTGATGTACAGGAGCGTTTTTCACTGCTTGACTACATCGTATCGGAAATGTCAAAAGGAAATAAACTCAACCTTATAATTTATGACGGCGAATATATGTATGTTCATACCAACTACAGTAATTCGCTTCACTATCTTCAGACTGATGACGGAATAATGTTCTCTACACGACCACTTAGTGACGAATACTGGCAAAGAGTTCCCATGACGACATTGATTTCATACAGGGACGGCAGGCAGATATTTACCGGCACAAATCATGGCAACGAATACACGGATAATGAGGAATCAATGAAATATCTTTATCAGATCTTCTCGAATTTGTAAGGTGATAATATGGAAAATGAAATTATAAAAAAGGCATTATATGAAAGATATATAGAGCCGACAAAGAAAAAGAGGGAAAAATACATAGGTGTGGAAATTGAAATGCCTATTGTGAATTTATCTGAAAAGCCCGTGGATTTTTCGGTTGTGCATAACGCTGCATCGGAGTTTATCCGGCATTTCGGCTTTGATGTGACAGGCAGGGATGACGAGGGGGAAATATATTCTTCCGCAAATCCCGAAAACGGAGATATTCTGTCATTTGACTGCTCATATAATAATCTTGAGCTGTCTTTCGGAAAAGAAAAGAGCCTGCATGATATTTACAGCCGTTTTAAGGAATATTATGAATATCTTCAATGCATATTTGCCGGATATAATTATACCCTCACGGGAATGGGCATAAATCCGCACAGAATATATAATCATAATGTTCCGATACCTAACGGAAGATATCGTATGCTTTATCACCATTTACATTCATACAGGAGATATTCTCATCTGCCTATGTATTTTCACAGCTATCCGGAATACGGGACATTTTCGAGTGCTTCACAAGTTCAGCTTGATGTATCCTACGACAGTCTTCCCTTATTTTTGAATACATTTTCAAAGTTAGAACCGATAAAGGCACTGTTATTTTCAAATTCTGTTATGCTCGGTGAAAATGAGGATATACTTTGTTGCCGTGATATGTTCTGGGAAAACAGCACTCACGGAATAAACCCTCACAATATAGGAATGTATAATTATGAGTTTTCATCGGCGGAGGAAGTACTTTCATATTTAGAGTCCGCATCTGTTTACTGTTTTGAGAGGGATGATAAGTACGTTAATTTTGCCCCTACAAGATTAACGGATTTTTTTGATAAGCCAAACATAACGGGTGAATATTATGACAACGGGGAATATAAGACGGCAAAATTCTCACCAAGACTTGAGGATATTAAATATCTCCGGACATTCAAATTTATTGACCTCACATTCAGGGGCACTGCCGAGTTTCGCAGCATATGCACTCAGCCGATAAAGGACAGCCTGTGTACAGCGGCTTTTCATCTGGGTCTTGCCGCTAAACTGCCGGAATTATCCGAGCTTTTTGAAAATGATCATGTATTGTATCATAAAGGCTATAATGCAGGCGAACTGAGAAAACTTTTTATATGTAATAATCTTCCTGCTATTGCATCTCCTGATGAAATATATGAGTTAGCCGTAAAAGTTATTGATTTATCATGCGATGGTCTCAAGGCAAGAAATCTCGGTGAAGAAAAATATCTTACACCGTTATATGAAAGAGCATACAAAAAAACGAACCCTGCAAAGCATTTGCTTGAACTAAGAGACAGCGGGAAGTCCATGAAAGATATTATACTTGAATATGCGGAAGTATGACCGTGCAGTCGGTTTTCCCAAAAAATAACAGTGCTGTAGGATAAGCATGATATGTGTTTATCAGCACCCTTTTGTACACATTTCCTATAATTCTTTTGCATAATAAAACAAAATCACCGCCTGACTCGCAAGCTCCTCATTAAAGGAGTCCTGTAATCAGACGGTGTTTTATTTTCTCTTTAAAACAAGTCCTTATTCCGAAAACATGGGAGTTGAAAGATACCTTTCACCTGTATCCGGCAAAAGGGCAACTATAATCTTTCCTTTATTCTCCGGTCGTTTTGCAAGCACTGTAGCGGCAAATACCGCAGCACCCGAAGAAATTCCGACGAGCAGACCTTCGTTGCGGGCAAGTGTTCTGCCTGTTGCGAAAGCATCCTCATTTTCCACAGCAATAATCTCGTCATAAACAGAGGTATTTAACGTATCCGGCACAAAGCCTGCTCCTATTCCCTGAATTTTATGAGGTCCTGCCGTACCTTTGGAAAGTACGGGCGAACCTGCCGGCTCTACAGCAACAATTTTGACATTGGGATTCTGACTCTTAAGATACTCCCCTACTCCCGTTACCGTACCACCCGTTCCTACTCCGGCAACAAATATATCCACTTTTCCGTCCGTATCCCGCCATATTTCCGGTCCGGTTGTAATGCGGTGAATTGCCGGATTTGAAGGATTTGTAAACTGGCTCGGAATAAAACTGTTCGGCGTATTTTCAGCCAACTCCTGAGCCTTTGCAATTGCTCCCTTCATTCCTTTTGCCCCCTGAGTCAAAACAAGCTCGGCACCGTATGCCTTCAAAAGATTGCGGCGTTCAACACTCATGGTTTCAGGCATCGTCAATATTATTCTGTATCCCCTTGCCGCAGCCACCGCAGCAAGACCTATGCCCGTGTTTCCGCTTGTAGGCTCAATAATAACCGAATCCGGCTTTAAAACTCCCTTTTTTTCGGCATCATCAATCATGGCTTTGGCAATTCTGTCTTTAACACTGCCTGCCGGATTGAAATATTCAAGTTTACCGAAAATTGTCGCCTCAAGCGAATCTCCCTTTTGGTAGTCGGTAAGCCTCAAAAGCGGCGTACCACCGATCAGATCCGTAATTCTATCATATACTCTCATTTCAGATTACTCCTTTTCAAAATTTCAGTTTGTCGTAACTCATGCCCTGCCGGCTGTATTGACGGCAAAACCGCCGAACAAAAATAATACCCGAATTGCAGTGTCCGCTTATATTAACGACTAAACCTATCGGTATTGTAGTTATTGTAGCATAACAAAATTAATTTGTCAACCCTCAAATAAAACTTTATTATATTTTTTGGCATTTACATTGGATATTATCTCAGCCTTAGTATATAACTTATAATATATTTTATTGAACATAACGTTTTTATATGCACATAATCTTCCGTTCCCGCTAATTCATATTGTTTGCATATTACAAGGCATAGAGAGATCATGTCTTACGACTATTCAAAGAACAAAAGTATATCAGGCACATTTTAGAAATGATGAAAAAAGCACAAGTTAAATTTGAGGGCAGACTATTTCGTCCATCCTCTTTATACTATTTTGGAATTCATAAATCACATTCACTTTTTCAAGCAAAGCCTTGTTAAAACGATCGCTGCAAGGGTTATGCGGTTGTCGGCTTTTGAAAATAGAATAAACGAAAGCAGGAGTACCAGACCTTGAATTTAAGGCTGACGCTCCTGCTATTATATTACTTGTTCGATTCTATTGTAAGCCTTTTGCAATGGCAATCAAATGTTCCAACTGTTCGGACTTCAAGTGTTTTGCTATCTCATAAAGCTCTGCTGCTTTTTCAGGATTGACATTATCGGTGTCGAAAAAATCTTTCGGAGTGATACAAAGATACTCGCAGATGTAGAAGAAAACAGTCATAGAGGGCAGATTTACGCCATTTTCAATGTTGTTGATATATCCGGCACTCTGACCTAAAGAAAGGCTCATATCCCTTGCAGATACGCCTTTTGCTGTGCGTAGATCGGCTAATCTTTTAGCAAAATCGTTCTTATCCATAATCATCACCAAATATAATTCTACTATACATAGTTGCATATAATATTTGGTCTATTCATCAATTTGTGTTATAATATCTAATTATAGTAGATATTATATGTCAAATATCAGATTGAATAGGTGATATATATGGAAAAGACTAAAACTTATTGCTTCTTCGGACACCGTGTGGTTACGCACAATATCAGAGAGAAATTAACATCAATAATCGAAAAGCTGATTACTGAGGACAATGTAACGGAGTTTTATGTAGGTCATCAGGGACAGTTTGATAGTATGGTTTATTCAGTACTGAAAGAGTTGAAATCAAAATATCCGCAGATAAGATACACCGTAGTTCTCGCTTATATGCCTGATGAACATATCAAAGATGTGTACGGCGAGGATACTCTCTTCCCTGATGGTTTGGAGAATGTTCCAAAGAAATTTGCTATCAGCAAGAGGAATGATTGGATGATACAGCATTCTGATTTTGCAGTTTGCTATGTGTATAAGGTGACAGGCGGAGCAGCAAAGTTCAGGGAAAAGTCGAGGAAGAAATTACAGATAATAGATGTACCGGCTTAAATGATAGTACAATATATCGTGCAATAGAAAAATCACATATTATTACATATATATTGAATTTTAAATTAAGCTATGGTAAAATGTACATAAAGGCAAAAAATGGCAGACGGGAGCAAATTATGTCAGTGAATATAGAAAATGTAATTTCAAAATTGCGTTCACTTAATCAAAGTAAATTCGACCTGCTGACACTGGAAAAACTTTTTCAGGTCAGTTCCTATGATGATCTTTTGTATCTCATAGCACAACTGGAACAGCTTAAAATTATTTCACCGATTATAGCGAGCAAACAGAATGGTCTTAATCCGCCGCTGTATAAAAAATATCGTATTCTTCCTCAGAAAACGGACAATAGTTCTGTTTTGCAGGAAATTGATTCTTTGCATTATCGGATTAATACGGAACAATTACGCAAAAATCCTGACAGATATGTACAAAACCGTGAGATTTTATATCCGCTGAGCGAATTTTTAAAAAGCCATTCCGAAACCTTATCTTCTCCTATGTCCGAAAATGAACGTGCCTATGCGATTTGGGGAAACGAAAAAATACTGGATAAAAAAGAACATATTACACTGCTTAAGAAATGCGGCATATGGGAACATCTGAATACTTATCCGACACCGGAACCGTTTTTTGAGTATCGCAGAATATCTGCACCTGCAAATGTTCTGGTTATAGAGAATAAAGATTCATGGTTTACAATGCGTAAGCTTATGCTCGAATACGGGACATACTGCTTTTTTGATAACCCTGTGGACTGCCTTTTGTACGGAGAGGGAAATAAGATTACAAATAAAGCAAGCTCTCTTGAAGAATATCTGAATCTCGACAGAGTGTTTGATGGCACGGTATTTTACTGGGGGGATCTCGATCCCGAGGGAATAGGTTTTTTTCTTGCGGTAAGAGAATTGAATACAACATTAAAGATACAGCCGTTTCTGCCGGCATATCGGGAAATGCTCCGTCTGTTTGAGCAGCGGCTCGGACAGGTACATGATAAGAATATGTACCGTATCAGAAAGCAGCAGAAATATCCTGCACATTCTGAGGAATTTTATAGCTGCTTTTCCGAAAATACCGCTGCAAGGCTGCAAATGCTTATGGAAAACGGGTACTATATCCCACAGGAAATTCTGAATTATCAAATTCTGAAATCACACAGCAGATAGGAGCGTGACGTATGATACCATATTTAGAAGGCTTTTCAAAACGAATGGAACTGGTTGCCTGCATTGCTTCGGTGTTATGCAGAAGAAACCGCAACCGGGAAATAGAAAGCCGTTTTGATGGAAACGAAATGGATAATATCATTTTTTCCGTACTTATACATATTATGGAACGCACTCTTACTGATGAGAGAAAATGTACACTTGAAGATATTGAAATGTTTTTATCGGATATTCTTCCGTGTTATCAGAAACATTTCAGTCCCGAGCAGCTGCGTGAGCTTACACGGTATATAGTAAAGGATATTCTTCAGAATAAAGGAGAAGGTTTTTCATTCGGCATAATGGAATATACGGATGGAAAGATGAAAAGTCAGTCCGTGCGTTTAATCAAGGATATGGTTGATGAGGATGATGAAATTTGCTATGTTTTGGAAAAACAAGGCTTTGATATGCTGTTCCGCTCCAAAGAAGTAGATGATGAGTTGGGATTTCAGATGGAGGAAATCCGTTTGGAAAAACTGATAAAAAAAGGAAATTATTCGGAAGCTTCAGCACAGAGTTCGGCACTTATTCGTATGCTTAATGAAAAACGCAGTGAAATACTTTTGTTTGAGCGGCGGCTCCGATATGATCAGAGCAGTACCTCCGGTGAGGAATATGATACCATGATACACAGTATTCATGCTATGCTGCATGATGAATATGAAACAATGCAGGAAATCAGAAGAACATTGGCTCGTGCCAACAGTCAAATCGCAGAACAGACTGCACTTACAGAAAAACAAACCTCTGAAATAGCTGAAGCAAAACAACATTTATTCTGTATTGAACAGAATGTCACAACCATTCTGCAAAAACAGCGGCAGCTTCTGTCACAGAGCAGTCAGTTAGGGCAAATTTATCAGAATATTCTGCGTGAGACCCTGCTTACACATCGTATACATTGTTTTGATATGGATAAAACTATTTTGCAGCCTTTGGAACAATATGACAAAAATAACCGTCACGGAATCTCCGCACTGTATGCAATGCTTATGAATCCGTTAATGCTGCCTGAAATACCCCATACACTCGGTATCGATCTATTTTATCGCCCTCAGGAAATGCGTGAAATTGTACAGGGTGACGATGTGGAGAGTACCGAACCGCTGGAAGACAATACGAAAGTTTCGGATTACATACACAGACGGAATACGGCTCATACGGAAACCATACGACTTCTTCTTCAATATGCCTCAACACACAGTTCGCCCTTTTTACTGAAAGATTTTTGGAATTTCTGCTGCGAGCAATGCGATACAGCTTTGCTTGCGGAAGAAAAACGTTTCTTTCTTGTAATGCTCCGTCTATTTGAACTGGGGTGTGTAGATGTGACCGCATGGAAAGAAGAACCGCATTTTGACAACGAATGTCAGGGGGAATTTGATCTTTCATGGTCTTTGACTCAGATCATGGAAACGGACAGCAATCTATACGGTATCCGCCGTATTACCATAAAACCTTCAGGCGAAGTTGTCAATTTGGAAGCGGAATTCCGTGATACCATGACCGGTCTGCGGTGCCGGGAAACAATTGAAATGCATAATCTGTCCTTTTCAACGGAGGTGGAAAATAATGCGTGATGCCATAAGAATTATGCAAAATCTGATTATGAATGGGAATATCAATGATCGGGAAAATCCCGAATTATTTGCTGCGGCACAGGAAGATAATGTGCGGTCAGAACTGGAAGTATTTGAGGAGGAGTGGTCGTTTCATCTGCTCCGTACACCACATGATTTATATCTGATACCTCTTCCGGACAATGATATGTTCAGTGTTCGGCTAAGAGAATTGAGGGAACATACCGCTTCTGTCGCACGCAATGCAGATGCCTATCTGCAATGCTATATTATCATGGTAATTCTGTGGATGTTTTTCGGCAGTCGTAACGGCAAACCGCAGCGTGCCTCCTCACTTCGTATCAAGGATATTGTGGAAAAATTAGATGAGCGGTTTTCCGCCGATACTTCTAAGGAAGATTTGGAAAATGTACAGATCAACTTTCACAAGATTGCAGAGAAATGGAAGGACAGCATAATCCTTAGTGAAGGCAGAAAAAACAAGACGGAAATTGTACGAACAGCCTGCCGATTTCTTGAAAAGCATAAACTTATGGAATTCCGTGATGACGAAGATGAAGTACGTCCGCGTCAGCGGCTTATTGACCTGATGACCTATTACTATCTGAGCGATAAACGGGTAGAAGAAATTAATGCACTTTTTGAAAAGGAGGAAAACCATGCCGGTATTTAACCGTGTACGGATTATTAACATCCGCTATGATAACAGGGAAATCTCTGACGAAATGTTTAACTACTATGATGGGTGCAATGCTCTCATGAACCTGGCAAACGGCAACGGAAAGACTGTTATTGTGGAAACACTGTTCCAGCCTATAAGACCGAATATGAGTATCGGTAAATGGAAAATCACTGATTATCTGACCGGGGATCAGCACCCGTCTTTCGTAATGATAGAATGGCTTCTTGACAATACAAAAGATAAAACATATTTCACCACGGGAATATGCATGAGCGTAACACGAATCGAACAGGAGGATGCACAACCGATCCGATCGCTGAAATATTTTACATTCACGCATACCTATACACAAGGAAATGCATTTGACATTAAAAATATACCGCTGCTTCCGGAAAAAAACGGAAATGCAAAATATCCGACCTATGATGAGGTTTGGACACTTCTCAAGAAATATAACAAGCAGCATCCGGAATTTTCTTTATTCCGTAAACAGGAGCAGAAAGACTATCAGGTGCATCTGCGGCAGCACAATATTTTTCCCGAAGAATGGGCACTTCTGGAAACCGTAAATCAGGCTGAAAACGGCGGCGGTATGGGAAAACTGTTTGAATCCTGCACAACATCCGATCTGCTGTTTGAACGCTGGATCCTGAAAAAAATCAGCGATACCCACCGTGAACAACGCAGTACCCTGATGGATGCACTGACAAATCTGACACGTCCGATGATTGCGAGTGATCAGAAACTCCGTGAAAAGAAACAGGCAGAGGATGTAGCAGAACAGCTGAAGAAATTTGAACAGGTATTTCATACTTACACAGATGCTCTTGACAAAAAAGAACAGCAGGAACGCCGACTTGCAGGAATGTTTCTTCATACCGAATTATGCTGTCAAAAGGAAGAACAGGAAATGACCCGGGCACAAAATGAACAGAATCTCTGCCGTGAAGAGGAAAACCATATCCGGCTTGAGCAGCTTTCGGAGCAGCACCACAATCTTACCGCAGAATTACAGTCTGCCGAAGAAAAAGTCAGACTTTTGAAATCTCAGATTTCGGAATATGAAAAAAAAGCAGAAAATGCAAAAAAGGCACGGCGTCTTATGCAGGCGGCGGAGTACATGAGTGCCAAAAAATATGCTGAACAGAAATTACAGACGGCACGTAATCAGCAACTGACACTCGAACGGGGAGATGCTGCACAACGTCTGCAAGATCTCGGATATACGCTGCATACCGGCTATAAATGTGCTGTGGAAAATGCTTCCGAATGTTATCTGAAACTGAAGGAGCAGCTCAGAGAGCTTTCCTGTGAACAAAAAGAATGTAAGAAAAAACAAAAAGAACTGTCGGAGAAAAAAAGTACATTAATTAAACATAGAGCAAAGGCAGAGCAGAAACTGGAACAGTTGGAAACACAACTTTCAGATTATCAGGTAAAGATCGGAAAAGTGCCTGAAACCAATATCATAGGTGAGTTATTGCCGGAAAGTGTGCAGGAAATACAGGATGATTTGAATTTTGAATTGGAAAAGGCAAATAACCGTGTAAAAGACATTGAACAGCAAAAGCAGCAGACGGTGCAGGAACTTAAACTTAATCAGGAAGCACAGGAGAAATTCGATACACAAATATATGAAAATCAGGCTGAACTCATACGGCAGGATACACTGTGGAAATCGTATCAGCAGCAAATTGAGCAAATGACAAAAATTTTGTCTGAATATGATATTGACGGACGATTTCTCTATGAAAAGGAAGAAAACCTTATCCGCATAAAAGAACTTTACAGCAATTTACAGGCTGAACTTGACAAAGCAAAACAACAGCTTACACAAACTGAGGACAAGCTCGAAAAGCTTCGTAATGACTGTCTGCATACAGCACCGCAATTTGCAAAAATACTGCTGCAGAACGGCATATCATTCCAGACGGGTGAATCCTATCTGAAACAGCAGAATCCCGAATTTCAGAAACAACTGTTATCACAGAATGAACTTCTGCCTTACTGTTATCTTGTCAGCGATGCCGATTATGATAAGGTGCTTACAATTCCCGAGGATGCATTTTCGGACAGACTCTGTCCTGTTCTTAGAAAGAGAGATATCGACTTTGATATGAAAAGAGCTGCTAATCTGACGGAACTCGGGAAAATACGGTTCTACAGTCTTTATGACCGTGAGAGCATGGATCCCGAAACAAGGGAAAATTACGGTCAGAAACTGACACAGCGGCGAGAAACTCTGCGTTCCGAAATCAGGAAATATAACGAACAACTCACAATCATACAAAGCGATATAAATGAAATCGAAAAGTTTACATTAACAAAACAGACAGTAGATGAATTGCAGCATACATTATATGAAACCGAAAAACATCGTACAAAACTATTACAGGAAAGAAACGAATTGAAATCAAAAAACGAAATACTTAATTCCCGATATGCTTCGCTGTGTGATGAATCCGAAAGTGCAAATCAGAATGTTCGACAGGCAAAGCAGAAAATTTCCGATTTTGCAGAGTACATAGAATTATCCGCAAAAGCAACACAGGAACATCAGGAGGCGGCAAGACTCAAACGTGAGATAGGTCAGGTTCAGCAAGAAATCAACACCTGCGAAAAGCATATAGATGAATTAAACGAAACCTGTCAGCAGCTTCATATACAACAGTCAGGTGCGGAACATAACCGTAATGATGCACAAAAACAGAAGGCATATTATGTACAATATACCACCGGAGAATTGCTTACCGGAGAATTGGAACAGCTTAAAATGGAGTATTGGCCGCTTTATCAGAAACAGGATAAAACACGGAAAGAACTTGATGAAATTTGCAGGCAATCTCAGGAAACCATTACCAATAATGAGAAACAGCTATCCGAGCGGTTTCCTGATCTGAAAGAATCAGAAATTCCTCTGTCGTTTGATGCCGCAAGGCTAACAGAACTGGAACAAAAGGAAGAATATGAAAAGAATATACTTGTGCGTCATCAGGGAAAGGCAGAAAAAGCCGAATATAAGGCGGAAATGCTGAATGAGGACCTGCAAAAAACAAATCATGAGCTTGAACAGGCGGGTATACATGAGCCTCTGCCTATACAGCAGATAAAGGGCAATTATGCACAAAGAATGGAAGAAAATAATGTAAAAAAGAATGCGGCAAACCTGCTGGAAAATACTGCAAGAAAAGCACTGAAAGAACTTTCCTCCCGTCGTACAGCATTGGAAAAGCTTGTTGACCGCAGAATACTTCAGGACAGAAACCTGACACCGGTTGCGGAAGAAACCGACATTGATTCCGAATGTTTTGATTTCAATGCAAAAAAAGCAGATGCCGAGAAAAAATTGCAGCATATGAAATCTGTCTATACAGAGCTGCAAAAAGATTTTGTCAACAAGGAAAATTGGATATCGGATGTAATTTCCTTTATCCGCTTTGAGGACTGTGAAACTTATGAATCCTGTTATTATCTATATGAACAGCTCAATGCCAAAGAAAAAATGCTTCAGGATGAAATCAGTATATTACAGTCGGAACTTTCAAATATTGAAAACAACCGTATGCATATAATACGTCAGATCTATGAACACGCCGCATTTCTGACAAAACAAATTCAGGATATTTCATCAAATTCCTATGTAACATTACAGGGAAAACGTCGGAAAACACTGGAGATTGTTTTCCCGGAGGTATCCGATTCACAGGCAGAACAGCGTATAGCCAATCTGACAGACGAGGTTACACTTCATCTGAGGGAGCGGTTCACTGCACATCCCGAAGAAGAAAACAAACTCTATGATGAAATTTGCAATTGCTATTCTGATTTGAAGATCTTCCATACATATACAAATCTGCAAACAGTACAAATCCGTGTTTTGAAAATATTGCAGGATGAAAGAAACATCAGGCTTGAAAAATGGGAATCACGATATTCGGGAGGCGAGCGATTTATCACCTATTTCATCGCCTATTCTGCACTTGCGGATTACACAAGAAGGCAGGCGACTGCCAATCAAAACGGCAGCATTCGTTCTGTATTCCTTGTTGATAATCCTTTCGGCGAGGCTTCCTCTGAACATTTGGTAAAATCATTGATCGAAATTACAAAGAAGTTCCGAACACAGTTAATATGCCTTTCCGACCTGAAACAAAGCTCTATTACAAATAACTTTGATTTAATCTATCAGCTTTCTATGCGAAAAGCACTCTACAGCAACAAATCACATTTACATACAGACAATGTGATAAGTCACACAGAAACCACAGGAAACAGTAAACTTGAATTTGTTTCCTTAAAAAGTCAACTTACGTTTTTTGATGATTGATCTGTATGAAATCCGGAGAGCAGGCGTGATATAGGGGCTGTCGCACAAGCGTAAAAAAACGCGGAGCGGCAGCCCTTGCATTTTTGCGTAAAAGAAAATATATAAAATGAATGTAAGGATACCTTGACGAAAATACTAAAAAAAGACGTAACCGAATTACGTCAATTTTTTTAGTTTACAATTTTTAAATTTTTCTCAGATTGACAAGCAATCCGGTCGCCAAAGAGAATGCCATGACAAAGGCAAGATACAGTAAAAAGCGTTTCATCCCTAATACAATTTTCAGTGCACCGAGGTTTGTAATCTTGGTGGCGGAGCCGGTTATCATAAAAGCCGAAGCACTACCCATGCTCATGCCCATAAAGAGCCACTCCCGAATCAGTGGAATTGTTCCGCCGCCGCAGGCATAGAGAGGAACGCCGATAGTCGCAGCCATCAGAACACCGAAGCCTTCATTGGCTTCCCCCGAACATAGCGGCGAATTTGTCCGCCGGAATGTACCGCTGAAACAAAGCGGAAAGCAGTACGCCCAACAGAAAGTACAGCCCCGTCGCCTTGATGTTCCTGCCGAGATTAAAGAGAAACCTCAGAAAAAGGTTCGGGTGGGTATCATGGCTCGCCCTCGGCTCAAAGCCCTCGAAGTTGGTAAACGATTTATCCTTATAGAAAATATGTACCACGATACCCGCTACAATTCCGCAGACCGTGCAGAACACAATGCGGATCACTGGTGCTGTCGCTCCCAAAGCGGTGGAATACATGATGAGCTGCGGGTTCAAAAGTACGCTTGACATCATAAATGCTGCCAGCCGGTCGTGCCGCTTACCGATTGTACCAAATCTTTGATGAGTTCCGGCCGCAGATAGTTGCTGGCAGGCGGCTCACCGGTGGAGAGCTTGACGGCGACCTTTCCGGTGGGTGTCCATTTGAGGGCTTCATATACCGCCATCAGCCCCTCCGGGGAAATGTCGGTCGTCATGTAGACGGTCGGAACATCCGAATCGGAATCCGTTTGCCCGCCGGACGGAGTGCTGTCATTTCCGCTGTCAGACGGATTTACATTGTATGATGTTGGATCCTGATTTCCGGAACTGTCTGTTGTCGGTTCATTCTGTGTACTGCAACCTGTGAATATCATTGATAGTAACAGAAATGCGAGGAAAAAATGTAAAAACCGTTTTCTCATACTTGGAACCTCCTTGTCACAATTTTTTGCTGAGGTCATACGCTATTTGCGGATATTGGGAATATGCAAACGCTGTCCTTTACCGATCCTGTTTACTAAATGCGAACGTGGGATTCTGTTCTGTTTCCACGTGTCCTCTGTGACCATAGACGGTACACTCATTCAACGCGGATTCCAATGCAGAAAATTCTTCTTCTGTCAGGGAAACTTCGCCGGCTTTCAGATTTTCCAAAATCCTCTCACGGTTTTTGGAACCGGGAATGGGCACTGCATTGGGATATTTGTGAAGCATCCACGCTAAGGCAATCTGTGCATTAGTGGCGTTCTTAGCATTGGCAAATTGAGATACTGCCTCCACAATAGGGCGATTTGCGATCAAATTTTCTGAACTGAGCTGCGGCACAAATTTCCGCACATCGTCCCCCTCAAAACGTGTTTTTTCGGTCACTTTTCCCGAAAGCAAACCGCTGGCGATGGGAGAAAACGGAACAACGCCAATCCCATGCTCCAGGCAGTACGGGAAAATATCACTCTCACAATCCCGCTCTACCATAGAATAGATATTTTGTACTGCCGAAACCGGTGTAACAAAATCCGCCCGGTGCAGCATCTCTCCGGACACCTGGGAAAGTCCCCATCCGCAGATGACGCCTTCCCGGATCAAATCTCCCATCACATGGGCGACTTCCTCCAAAGGCACTTTCTCATTGATGCGATGAAGATAATACAGATCCACATAGTCCGTTTGAAGATTTTTGAGTGACTGTTCCAAATGCCGCCGGATCACCTTGTCAATCAATTTCCGCTCCGAGGGCATCTCATTTCGGAAATGAAATTTGGTTGCCAGCACGACCTTCTTCCGAAAAGGGAGGACTGCTTCTCCTACAAGCTGCTCGTTATGACCGGGGTAAAACTGCTGTGTTCCATAGGTTTCTGCTGTATCGAAAAACGTACAGCCATACTCATAAGCCTCCCCAATCGCCCGAATGCTGTACGCACGCTCCGGTGCATTGCCGTAGCCGTGAGAAAAGCCCATACATCCCATCCCGATCTCTGAGACTTCGATTTGCCGCAATTTTCTGATTTTCATATGACACCTCCGCTATGTTCCTTCATCGTTTTACCTTTATTTTTGTACCGTATGCCTATGGCGATTATTGCGTCTTAAACTGAAATTACTTTTGCAAATTTCCATTACTTAGATTATTTTTGATGACATTTGCAAGATTATCTGCCGAGATGCCGTTTTCTTTCAAAAGCTCATCGGGGTCGAAATCCGTATGGAACGCTTTGGATATGCCGTAATTCAAAACTTTCATATCGCTGCTGCCGTAGAACGATGCGATATTTTGTCCGTAGCCGCCCATTACCTCGCCATCTTCTATGGTTATGACCAATTGATGTTCTTTCTTTAATTCATTCAGCAATTCTTCGTCTAAGCCCGTCAAGAATCTCGGATTTACCACCGTAATATCAAGTCCAGTTTCTTCCTTGACTTTTTGTGCCGCTTTCATTGCCAGCGGCATTAAGACACCCACTGCAAATAGAGCTGCCTGTGAGCCTTTTTTCTCGACTTTGTTTTTATTATATTTTGAATAGTCGGTTGTGTCTTTTATTCCCGTTTCTATCATATTTGCAGGCACTCTTATTCCAACAGGATGTTCTTTCTGCGTCGTTGCAAATTTGAACATTTGGAAATATTCTTCTTTGCTTGCGGGTGCTAGATAGATCAGATTGGGAATATGGGCAAACATCTGAATATCACATAAGCCAATATGTGTATTGGAGTTTAATCCATATACTCCGGGTTGCAATACAAGCATAGTTGCCGGGCTGTCATTTAAGCATAAGTCGTGGGATATCTGATCATAAGTCCTTTGAAAGAAGGGTGCAAATGTTCCGAACACGACTGTTCCTCCGTTTTTGGCAGCACCGCTGCTCATGGCAACCATATTCTCCTCAGCAATTCCCACATCAATGAATTGCCCTCTATTAACGTATTCTTCCCTGACCCCTTTTACCATTCCCAAACCCATAGGAGTAGCCGCGTTTATAACTACTGCTTTTGAATTTGTATCAAGCAATTCCTTTATGCTATCAAATACGGGATCGTCAATTTCCGGCTCTGCAAACTTAGGACTTCCGTCCTCTACGTTAAACGGGCCACCTGCGTGCCACGACTCTCTGTCTTGTTCAGCATATGGCAAGCCTTTTCCCTTTGTCGTATGGATATGCAATACGATCGGATGGTCTATATCCTTTACACTTTTAAATAATTCGACCAATTTCAGCACATCATGCCCATCGTCCAAATACCTGTAATCCAGTCCAAACGATTTGAAAATATTATTCAAAGCACCGCCGCCTGTTTCTCTTAATTCCTTTAACGTTTTATACATTCCACCATGGTTTTCCGCGATGCTTTGGTCGTTATCGTTGAGGATAATAATTAAGTTTTTATCGTATTCTCCCGCATAATCCAAGCCTTCCAGTGCCTCTCCGCCGGACAATGAGCCGTCGCCGATAATTGCAATTACATTGCCTCTTGCCTGCTGCAGATCCCTGCCCTTTGCCAAACCTAAAGCTAAGGAAATAGATGTCGATGTGTGTCCGACAGTAAAGATATCGTGTTCGCTTTCCAATGGGTTTGTATATCCCGTTACGTCGTCGAAATGTTTGCTGTCTAAAAACGCCTCTTTTCTGCCCGTTAAAATCTTATGCGGATAGCACTGGTCGACACGTCAAACACTATTTTATCCTTGGGAGATTCAAAAACATAATGAAGAGCAACTGTCATTTCGACCATTCCCAAATTCGGGCCGTTATGACCTCCGGCATTGCTGATTTTGTTTATCAGTGCAGCCCTTGTTTCATCAGCCAGAGTTTTCAATTCCTCCGACTTCAATTTTTTAATATCCTCCGGACCGTTGATATTCTCTAAATACATAGCAAACCATTCCTTTCTTACTTTTTTAAATATGGGTTTATTATTGATCGTAAAAAAATTTCGCAGAATTTACCCGTACGTTCCTCAAAACTGTATGCACCACCGGACATATCCCAGCAGAGCATTTCACCGTAGATCACATCTACCAGTGCGTTTGCGAGTGCTTCTACGGGCGTATCGTCTGTCAGTTCGCCCCGCTCAACGCCCTTTTCGATAATCCCCTTCATGGAATCAATATCCACATGGAGTTTGTCCTTGTTATACGGAGTCTCCACGAGATCAGGGTCTACGGTGTTCCGCACCCATTCCTGACAGAGCTTCAGCCCGTCCCGTTCAATGTGCCCGGAGAAATTCACCATGTAAAATACCAGCCGTTCCATAAAGGGGCCGTCATGAGCCTGTGCTTCCTCATAAATTCCCCGGTACATCTCCCGACTCAATTCAAAAACTACATCTTCCTTGCGTTTAAAATAGGTATAGAACGTGCCGTTCGATACGCCGCAGGCTTTTGTGATCTCTTCGATGGATGTATTGACCAAACCTTTTTCACATATCAGCTTTTTCGCCGCATCCAACAGCTTGTGCCTGGTTTCCAGTGCGGCAATCTGCCGATTCGTCATTTTCTTTGCCATGCCATTACCTCCTTCGTGTGATTTCATTATATCATATTCACTGAATAAAAGTCAATGACTTTTATTCAATTTTTTGAGTAATTTTAATTGTGCTATAATAAACAAGGTCTATTGATTTTGATTTGAGGTGAATACATTTAAAAAAATTCCTCTCCCTTGAAGCATTGATTATGCGTTTGATAATCACGCTCGGTTCAATAGGTACTATCATCATCGACGTTCCGGATAACAAATGTGACCGTATTATAGGATTACTTGTAGTGACTGCAATACTTGTTGCAATAGATATGTTGGGGTGTTTATTTTATTTAAGCAACAGTAAACTCTCTTGATATCGATAATTCCGAGGTTGATAAGTAATGACGAGCCTGAAACTATTTTGTTGGCGGTATACCACCTGACTATAACCGGCATATACCAATATAAGAAATATTCCGTATTTAATAATAACATCGGCAAAAATTTTAAGAGAGTATAGAAAGTTAGCAAATAAGATAAAATGGTATGCTTTGAAAGGCGATTATCAAGTCCTAAAAGGAACACAAAGCTGTAAAAGGAGCTGTCGCAGTAAAAAAGCGGCGGCTCAAAAAATGTAAAAAAATAACAGCCGGACTATAAAAATCCGACTGTTGCTGTAAAATAGAAGTATGATCAAACACAATTATTTACCGGAATTGTCAATATTACCCGACACAATTTAAACGAACGATTTTAGGCAGCCAATGGAGCATTGTCGTAATAAAGGCTTCTCCGCCGTTTGCAGTACATATTCTTCTGTTAGCCAAATAGCTCATATAATACCGCCATATCCTTGTTTTCAATTCTGACATCGTGCATTGTCATGACATCTGCTGCCGGAGCTGTTCATGATTTGAATTATTCCCACTCGATGAATGATTCTATATATAGTTTTCATAATGATTTTTAGACACAATATATATCGTATTTTTTCTTTGTATTCTGTATATTCTTTGTTGTTTTATGATTTTTTGTAGACAAAATGTAGATATGGGAGAGTTTTTTATTTTACAGCTTGTGATATTTTCTTGCCTATAATAAAAAGGATTATAATATCAAATATAAGGCTTTATTGTGAATACAGTTTGCTCTCCTACACTGGTACTGACAAGCTCAAACAAGTTTTCCTTTGTTGCAAATAGGTCAGAGGGATTTCTGCCGATTATAAGATACTGATTCTTTTCATCAAGCGAAATGTATTTTCTTGCATCAGAATCAAGAAGGACATCAGCGTTGTCAATAACAATCAGCTTGCCGGAGGTTTGTTCAAGTATCTCTCCAATGCGGTTTTATAGTCCCAATCATTTTCACAGAGCATTTCTACAAGCCTGTTTCTTGCATTGATCGCTGCTTGTCTTTTGATACGGAATTCATCATCCGTTGCATATATCCAATCAAGCAAATATTCAAATTCAAGCTGCAAATATTCAAAACAAACAAAATCCACCAAATATATATTATTCTTTGACATAACATAATACTGTAGTCTTTTTCTCTCTGAAACAAGCTGCAAATTGTCAAACGAATTATCCCAAACAATGATATACCTTCCGGATACATCATCCAAAGCCTTCACTGCCTTTATCAGCTCGCTGTTGTTTTTCTTGCTCTGAACAACCACTTTCGGAAAGAGCTGCTGCATCATAGTCTTCCGGAATACAAATCCGGACTTCCCTTCCCGATCTTCTAACCGGAGATATATTTTATCAGACATCACATCACCACCATATATTTATCAAAAATATTATAACATAATTTTCTACCATTAAAAACTATTTTAAGAAAATTATTAAACGTTCGCTCAGCCGTCCGACGACGCTCTGCGGAGTCGGCTAACGGCGTGCGGTTGTTATAACATAATTTTCTACCATTAAAAACTATTTTAAGAAAATTATTAAACGTTCGCTCAGCCGTCCGACGACGCTCTGCGGAGTCGGCTAACGGCGTGCGGTTGTTATAACACAGATTTATATAAAAAGTATATAGCTTCTTTTGCTTATTTATTGTAATATCGCAAAAAGCATGGTAAAATTATTATAGTTAATGAAAAGGATCGTGATAACTATGCCTCAGGAAACGAACAGAAAAATAGTCTTTTTCGATATTGACTTATTGTCTTTTTCTACGAAAAAGGGAAAGAACAAAAATCCCGACGCAACACAGGAATACTTCACAAAATTTTGTATCGCTACAAATGTTCCTGAAAATCTTCGCACTTTGAGTGATGATGAAATGTTTTTGCTTGATCAATGGAATGATGATCTGGCAAATAATCTTACGGAAATTGTAAGCTATAATGAAAAGTGCAATTTCATTATTATTTCAGATAAGATTGACAAAGATAAGCTCCGCCTTATATGTGATTTCAAAGGAGTATCATACAAAGATCTGATCTGCTGCTCAGACAAACAACAGATTGTAGATGCCATATCATCATATATCAATTCCGATAACCCTCCTGAAAACTACGCAATCATCAGCAGATTTAAACTTGAAAAAGACTTTCGCGGACATACAATTTTCATTGAATGGAATACAGATTACAAAGAATTAAAAGCAAAGGTTTATTACATTTTCCATTACGATATAAAAAATTACTTTCTATGGTACAGCGATGATCGTGACAGCAAGGAAAATACATCTACTCCATTCACCAAAATAATTTTTCTTGATATAGACGGTGTACTGAACGATGACGGATATAATCGCAGCAAGGGTATTTATGTTGACCCTAAGATGGTAAAAAACCTTGCGTATATTGTCAGAAACACCGGAGCTGATGTAATACTATCAAGTTCATGGAGATTGGGCTATAAAAAGTTCATTGAAAATAATTATCAATCCGATGAAAAGGAATACACACAGCTCTACGAAATGCTAACCGCAGAGGGTATAACGGTAAAAGGCTGTACGCCGCTTTCAAATAAATCCGGCTCTGCTGCACGACCGTATGAAATAAGGGAATGGCTAAACCGTTTTCCTTCAATTTTTTCTTATGTTATCCTTGATGACGATACATTCTGGAATTGGGGATATCTGCAAAGGAATGTAGTAACAACGAAAATAAAAAAGACATCTTATCATTCTTACAGCGAATATCAGGGCAACAGCATTTACTTTTTAAAGGAAAAATGGTAAAATAAAGATATGAAGA